>Ga0182030_10001908_pt1 | contig 43756 bp, 37 predicted proteins | sample 812S3MmetaG_FD_121299 | JGI IMG/M metagenome (GOLD analysis project Ga0182030, IMG submission 121299) | Permafrost microbial communities from Stordalen Mire, Sweden - 812S3M metaG (Illumina Assembly) | ecosystem: Environmental > Terrestrial > Soil > Wetlands > Permafrost | place: Sweden... | reverse complement strand
GTGACCCTTTCGATCTCGCTCTTCGCCATCGTCTTTGGGATCGTGAAGGCACAGTCGTGGGGATGGGGCAACCCGAGCACGCTCGGGTTCTTGGGCGGGGGCCTCGCGATCATGATCTTGTTCGTCTGGGTCGAGCTACGAGCGACCGCCCCGCTCGTGCCGCCCCGTTTGTTCCGGATACGGTCAGTCTCTCTGGGGTGCACCACGGTGATCCTCAGTTTCTTCGCTCTCTTCGCGGTGCTGTTCTTCGTCAGCTTGTTCCTCCAGAATGTGCAAGGGCTGAGCGCAGTGGCGACCGGAACACGCACCCTTGCGCTCACGCTGGCGTTTGCGCTCACGAGCATCCGGGCCGCCCGGATCACCACCAGGCTGGGTCCCGGCCCCACCATTACCATTGGCCTGTTGCTGGTCGCCGGGGCGCTACTCGGGATGACCCTCCTCGAGCCAAACTCGGGCTACCTGGTCCTGTTCCCGTCGCTCGCCGGCCTCGGCCTCGGTCTCGGTCTTGTGGTCGTGGCGTCCGCCGAGGCCATCGTCGGCAGCGTGCCTGTTGACGACGCCGGGTTGGCAGGAGGGCTGCAGGCGACGGCAGCACAGCTGGGCGGGGTACTCGGGGCATCGGTGCTCGGCTCTGTGGTGGCGGCACGGGCCATAAGCGTGCTCGCCGCTCGCCTCGCGTCGGCCGGGGTCGACCCCTCCATGACGCACCACGCGCTGGCCAACGCAGCGCTCGTGGGTCAGGGTCTCTCCGTGAGCCCGGCGCCGGCGGTCACCCAGGCGAGCCACGCGGCCTTCATCTCGGGGTTTCACCTGGCACTCCTGATCGGCAGCGCAGTGGCTTTCCTCGGCGCGCTCGCCGGCCCGTTCATCCCGCGCAACGAGCAGACTGAAGTCGTCGCAGTCCATCTGTGACCGGCCGTCCGGCTCATCCCGAGGACGATTAGTCAGAGAGAGGGGCAGCGTCCCGTCTCTCGGTTCCCTACTCCGGCGTGCCGTTCTCCACCCAGCGTTCGAACAACGCGACCCGCTCCAGGGGCCACGCTCCGTCGCACGGCATGGATCCATTCCTCAAACGCTCGGCGATGGCCGCAGCGTGGGTCTGGACATCAGCGTAGGACCACAGATCGAATGCGCGGCGCATCGCGTCTCGATCCTTTTCCCGGAACAGAGTCTTGATGTCGGCGTCGAAGGTGGTCTCCGGTGATGGCATGTTGACATCCTCTGGCGGTATCGCTCCATGAGCGCTGATCGATCTCACGGATGACGTTACTCACTTGGGGCGTCACAAGCCGAAACCGCTCCGTTCTCAATGGAGGCCCTGAGGTTCCCTCGTGAAGCCTCACCTCGAGCAAAATCCCAGTTCAAGGGGGCTGGAGCTGGGCTTCCCCGAGGAGACCCGTGATGCTTGGGGCGGACGGTAGGTCAGATTGTGTCGTGATGGGCGACCTGGGCGGTGTGCTCCTCCGGAGGCCCGGCGAAACCCCCGTCCACCGGCAAGGCCGGCAGGAGCGTGTTCTTCATGAAGGCTTCGCTCTGCTCCTTCGAATCCCAAAGGACTGAGATCAGATAGCCGCCCTCCGCCGGGCCACTGGTGTGGGTGCGCTGACCCTTGGGCAGGCCCTCCGGATGCAGTACCTTGATCATCGCCTGGTACTGCTCCTCGGTGCCGCCAGGCCAGAAATGTACTTGCAGGTATGACACGTTTCTTCTCCTCATCCGTTCGCCGGCCGCTCGGCCGGGAACACTTGTGTACGGTGACTCCTCGACGTGAGACGTCGAGGAGTCGTCTAGCCGCGCCCGACTTGGCCGGTCGCTCTCATCCCCCGGGCGGAGCGAAGCCCGCCCCGACGGCAGAGCGAATCGGCGACACCGGCAGATCATTCTTGCGGGCGAGCAGGTCCTCGATCGGCGTGCCGAATCGAACCTCCGCGAGCCACTCTTCGGGTTCGTACTCGACACCGACCGGGTTGATCGAAAAGGCGCGACGCATGAAGTCGTTCGCATCGTCGTTGTCGGCGAAGCAGTCCACCTGGAACTCCATCTGGTTGCCGTCGGGATCGCCGTAGTACATCGAGACGGTGATGCCGTGGTGGACGCACCAGTACGGGGTGATGCCTTCGGCCTTCAGCTGGGTGTATCTCTCGAAGAGGTCCGAAAGAGAGGCGCAGGTGTAGGCCACGTGGTCGACACCGATGGCCCCCCGGTCGTCGGGACCGCCGCCGCCCGGGTCGATCACATCCATGTTGGCGAACGCGAACCGGTGGTGCTCCTCGTCGTACGTGAGGAAGGCGAGTGCTGGGTTCTGGTACTGGACCTTGGCCCCGAACACGGTCCGGTACCAGGCGAGCATCTCATCGAAGCGACGGGTGCGGTACAGCACGTGCACGAATCTCAATGGCTGTTCAGGCACAACGGTTCTCCTTTCAGGGTTGACGGCCGAGCAGGCCGATGAGACGGTCGACAATGGGCGCTGACGCAGGCACCGCCACTTCGGGGCCGAAGGCGCCATGGTCGCGGAAGGCATCGAGCGGGATCGACATACCCCAGTCGTAGAGCATCTGCCCCACCGCGGGGTCGATCCCCAACTCGCGGCCGGTGGCCTTGGCGACGTCCCAGTTGTGCACGACGATTTCCCCGAGGTTGAACATGACCGCACCTGTCGCCGGGAAGGTACCGAAGGAATAGGAGCGGTCGCCTTCAAAGGCTCCGGGTTGGCGCCAGCTGGCGAGGTTCTCTTTCGCGGCGGCCGTGACGGCCAAGCTGGCATCATCACCGATGACGTTGCCTGCGTCTTCATCTGTAGTGTGGCCCTGGTTGACCAGGGTGAACATCCATGTGGCGCCCAGCATGTGATTGAGCGTGGCCCGCACGTCCCAGCCTGCGCACGGGGAGGGGGCGTCCAGCTCGGCCGGGGTGAGCGCGGCGACCAGCTTGGCCGTCTGGTCGTACGATTGCTCGAGGGCTGAGACGACGTCCACAGTTCAGCCCTCTACGTACATCTGGAGGGTCTCGGGGCGGACGCCGTCGAACTTCATCGCGTCTGCGGCTCCCTCGCCTTGGAGGGACTGCTGGAATGCCTCGAGGCTGGGGCATTCGACGATCAGCCCCACCTGGTTCGGCTTTTCCGGGTGGATGACGGGGCGGGCGGTGATTCCCAGGGGACCGAAGTACTCCTCGCGTCTGGTGGAGGACCGCCAGTGTTCGACGTCGTCAACCTCGTGGATGATGACCAGAGTCGTCATTGCTTCTGCTCTCTTCTGCCGTCCCGGCGACCCTTTCGCCTGCGGCCTCGAGGTAATCCTGCGGCCGAACCCGCGTCACTCGCGCGTCACTTTTGAGGATGAGGCAGACTCAGAGAAGCGAGGTGGGGGGCCGTTGCCTGGCGGCCAGGTCGTCGATCTGCGCGATCCAATGCTGGAACCCGTGGGCCCGGCAAAGCTCGGACGACTCTGCGAGCCAGGACCGCCCCTCCTCATCGAGCTCGCCCAGCAGGCGGTGCCGCACCTGCGCCAGGGCGAAAAGGGTCGTGGCCCGGTGGTAGGTCCAGCCGAACGCCGTGGCCGTTGCCAGCGCCGCCCTCAAATGAGCTTCAGCCTCATCATGGCGGCCCAAGAGCGACGCCAGCTTCCCCGCGTAGGCACTCACCGGTCCCTGACTGGTCGCGCCATTGAATGAGATCTCGCGCGCATGGGGCTCGATGACTGGCAGCAGCTGGGCGGCCGCTTCGCGGTCCTCGAGCTCCAAGGCGATGACGGCATAGGCGATGACCGAGGTCATCCAGAAGTAGTCGACGCCGAGTTCGACCAAGCCGCTCTCGAGACCTTCACTCAGAATGCCGCGAGCGGTGTCGGTGTGGCCCACTGCGGTGCAGATGATCCCGTATGCCAGCTTGAAGGGAAGGACCGTGGGGTTCTCGCGAGCCGCTTGTTCCACCAGGGGGAATAGCTCTACGTGACGGCCAGCGAAGGTACACAGCACGAAGAACTGGGCGGCGTAGATGGCGAACACGTCCGGAGCACCAATTTGGAGGCCGAAGTCGAGCGCCTCCGCGGCCAGTGCCTCGGCGTCGGGGAGTCGACCCGCCATCGTCGCCTCGAACGTCTCAGCCAGCAAGGTGATCCAACGCAGGTAGGGCTCCCCTATGCTGTGTGCGGTCGCCCGAAGCCGGGTCAGGTTGTGCGCAGCCATCACGGGATCTCCCGATTCGATCGCAACCTGGTATGCGGCGACGTTCACTCTGAACTGCATCAGCGGGTCTCCTGACGCCTCCGCGGCCGAGAGCGCTCTTATCGCCACCTCACTGCGGAGGCGCTCGTTGCCCGGGGCCCAGAGCGCGGCCAGCACTGCCGGCGCGACGCTGGCGAGGAGTCTGGCGTCGTCGCTTTCCTCGGCCATACGCAGGGCGCGATGAGCCAGTGCTACCCGTCGCTCTACGTCGGAGGTGAAGGTCAGGCTCTTGGACAGGAGAGCCAGGAGACGGGCGTACGTGGCGGCGTCCGCCGGGTCGGCGACCTCAAGCGCGGATTCGACGATCTCCGACTCCTGGACGAAGCTGCCTACCCGGTTAACACCGAGGTCGGCCGCCAAAGCAGCTCGGATCAGCGCGTGACGCTGGCCGCTTCGTCGCGCCAGCGTGGCTCCGTGGACCAGGTTGGCCTGGGCGTGCGGGTCACCTGCTCGGAATTGGGCATGGCCGAGCCGCACCAAGAGATCGGCGCGTTGTGCGTCGGACCGGTGCAACGACTCGGCCGCTTCCAGCGCGACCTGGTAGTGGTGCGCCGCTTCCGCCGGTGCAAGATGAGCGAATGCGTGATCACCGGCGAGGATCGACCAGTGGAGTGCCTCTTCGGGCAGACCAGCCAACGCGCAATGCCGGGCGAGCTGTAGCACGACATCGGGATGGAGAGACTCGCCTCCTTTCGCCAGGACACGGACAACACGCTCGTGCATGCGGGCGCGAATGGACGGGCCGATCTCGGAATACATGGCATTTGCGACGAGCGTGTGCACGAACCGCATGGCCCGGCGTACCGATCGCAGATCGATGAGGATTCCCGCCGCCACGGCGGCGTCGAGGGCTCTGCGCACCGTCTCTTCGGGTAAGTCGAGCGTCTCGAGAAGGACGTCTTCGGGGAACTCCAGTCCGAGGACCGATGCGACACCCAGCACGGCGAACACGTCTTGGCCCAGGGTCCGCACCCGGCTCCATACGACCTCACGGAGGCTGGGGGGAACACCTTCGGGCATGATCATCGTTGGGCGACTCTCCTGGCCCTCACGCGCTCCGGTGGCCCGGCCCAGGTCCATCCAGTGACGGACGAGCTGTGAAGCGTAGAGCGGGTTTCCCGCCGTCTCCTCCCGCAATCTTCCGGTGACACGGCGCAGCTCAGGATCGGGCGTCGCCCGCGTGGCCGCCACGACCAGCTCAGCCAGCTCGGCCTCGTTGAGTCCGGTCAGCTGGAGGTGGATTGTCTCCCCATGCTCGAGCTCGGCGAGAGCGGTGCGCAACTGCTCGGATGTCTGCTCCCCGGGGTCGCGCCGGCTCACGAGGACGAGGATCGGAGCATCAGCCAATCTGCGGACGAGCTGACGAAGCAGGAGGAGCGCCGTCGGTTCTGCCCACTGCAGGTCGTCGAGAATGAGGACCAGCGGGCGAGGGTTGGCGATTCGTCGCAGCAGATGGGTCGCGGCGTCGAAGGTGAGGAAACGTTCGGTGGCGTCATCCGATCCGGTCGGCACCGGCGTCGTAGTCACCCGCGTCGCCAGCCGGGCGCAGAGCCGCGTCAGCTCGCCGCCGAACTGGGCCACGTGCTCGGTGAGGAGGTCGAGGGGGGCGTGCTCGACGCAGGCGTCGAGCACCGAGCGAAACGGTTCAAGCGGTACGCCGGTCTCGTCGCAGCGTCCGTAAAGCACCGTCGCCGTACCCGAGGACGTCACAGAGTGTGCGAACTCGGCGAGCAGCGTGGTCTTGCCGATCCCCGCCTCGCCACCCACCACGACGCACCGCAGGCCGGACTCTCCCACGAGGGAAAGCTGAGACCGGAGCACCTCCAGCTCGGTGAGCCGGCCGACGAACGCGACGCGGTGTGCCAAGTTGGCGGGCAACGGAATGTCAACTGCCCCGACCAGCGCAGATGCCTCGGCGGATTCCTCGACACCGTTCCAGCCGGTCGCCACCCGACGTTCGGTCCGGACGACCTCGGGTGAGGGCTCGGTACCGAACTCTTCGACCAGCAGCGATCGGTAGCTCTGGAAGGCGCGTAGAGCGTCCGCCTGGCGACCGGTCAGGGCGAGGGCCCGGATCAGCAGGCCCCGCGAGCGATCGCGGTACGGATATTGCCCGATCTGGACTTCAGCCGCAGCGACGGCATCAGTTGCCCGGCGCGCCGAAAGCAGTTCGTCGATGTAGTCGTCCACGCTGGCGGCGTGGATCTCGGTGAGGCGGGCGGATTCAGCCCTGGCCCATTCTTCACTTTGGAACTCCTCGAGGGCGGGTCCAGTCCACAGCGTCAGGGCCTTCTCCAGCGCCCCCAGCTTGTCGGCGGTCTTGTCTGCATTCGCCACCGCTTGGCAGAACAAGGAGGCGTCGATTTCACCCTCCAACGAGTATCCCGTGCTCGTCGTGCGTAGCGTGGCCGGTCCGATGGTTGTGCGAAGGCGCGACACCGTAGTCCTGAGCGCTCCGGCTGTGACGCCGAGTACCTCGGCCAGCCACTCCGCGCGCAGCTGTCGCGGCGCATAAATAGCGAGGAGCCCGAGGAGCCGGCGCTGACTTGCGCTGGGCACGTCGACGTTCATCCCCTCGGGTGTCACCCCGTACACTGCGCCGAGTACGTGCACAGAGGCTGGCATCGCATCCGGGGAGGTCACGGCAGCATTGTCCCACCTGGCCCGATGATCGTGCTCGGTCGCGAGGGAACTAGTGACCTTCGTCAGGAAGCACGAACCTCATTGTCGCTGCTCGGCCCGACCTGGCATCAGCGTGCGTGGGATACGCCCGTCGATATCGGTGAAGCCGTAAGCTTCGGCCAGGTCTGCCACGTGGAAGGCCTTACCCGATCGGTCCAAGATGTCGGGGGCGCCGAAGAGCGCGGCCACGGCACGTCCGGCGAAACGCGGCGAATCGGCATCTGCCAGATCGAAGTCGCCTTCTCCGGGAAGCGTCAGGATCTGGCGGCCCTCGGCGTTGCGGGGAACCCCCAGCGCCACCATCTCCGTAGCCACGATGCCCGGCCACAACGAGACCACTCCGATCCCATACGGGCGCAGTTCGACGGCCATGTCGTGGCTGAGACGATCGACCGCCGCTTTGCCCACGCCGTAGGGAACGTTGTGGGAGTAGGCAACTGCACCGGGCGACGAGATGTTGGCGATCAACCCGGGCCCGGTTTCCAGCATGAGGGGTACGCCCAACGCGGCGGCCACGTAGTGAGAACGCACGCCGATATCGATGCACTGGTCCCAGGCTTCGATCGGCAGCTCCCAGAACTTCTTCCCCAACCAAGGTGCCAGATCGGGAGCGGAGAAGACATTGTTGACCAGGATGTCGAGTCGTCCCTGCTCAGCGCGCACCTGCTCGAAAACATCGGCCACGGCGGCGTCGTCGTGGTGGTCGCAGGCGAGCGCGATGCCCCGGCCTCCAAGCTCGTCGATCTCCTTCGCGGTCTGGCCTACCGTGCCCGGCAGGATTCCTCCCTCTACGGTCGTGCGTCCCGTCACATAGACCGTTGCTCCATTTGCTCCCAGCTCAACGGCGATGCCCTTGCCGATTCCCCGGCTGGCTCCGGTGACCACCGCGACGCGACCCTCAAGTGGTTGACCCATCACGCCTCCCAGGCCGAATTGTCAGGCGACCGGGTTGGCCGCCGTCCGGGACGCTACCAGCAGATCGGACCCAACCCCTCCGCTCACGGGGTCATTCGACCCCCATCGAGGGAGCCCGAGAGTCGGCTGACCACAAGCCGTCCCACGCGTCCGCGATAGCGGCCAGGGGGTCGTCGGCGACCTCGCACGGCGTGTCGAGAATCATCGTGGCCCGCCGCCCGATGTCGTAGCGGGGCCAAGGCCCGGGCGCCCCGGTCGGACCGTGCGCGAACGGAGTGCCCGGGTCGCCGACGCGGGCGAAGCTCGACCATGCGGCCATATGCCACTGCGCCAGCCGCTCGGCGTCGGGCCCCGCCCCCAGGAAATCGGCCCAACCGGCCCGGTCCAGCGCGCCGAAGGTGAACGGGAGATCGATGGCGTGGAAGGCACCCCGCTGCCAGGCTTCGCCCTCCACGTGGGCACCCCAGGAGAACTGGGTGACATAGGTCGCCCCCCGGTGGTTCGCCGCGTGGGCGTCGGCAATCCGGCGGGCCGGGAGTCGCATCACCCCATCCGTCTGGATCGCCGCGTAGATGTCCGCGGGGGTCGAGTGTCCGCTACCGGCCATCAGGTCCTCGTAGAAGGCCACCAGCTGTCGGGCCCGGTCCCGGCCTGGGTCGGCGGCGCCCCGGCCGGTGAGGTAGTGCTGTACCCACCCGGTGATCCCCTCGATACCGGCTGCGTCGGCCGCCGGGTTGGGATAGAGGCGCATTTCCTCTGCCGTCCAGCTGACAAGGAGATCGACATCGGCGGCGGCGCCGTTGGCAAACGCCACCGATGGGGTGTCGCTCAGAAGATTCCCGTCGACGACCGGGTGAAAGGGCATGGAGCTGATGGTGAGAAGCGTTTCCAGTAGCGTCGTTTCCTGGGCGTCGACGATCGCCTCCGCCGGCAGGTCCCAAAGCCGTTCCAATTCTCCCCGGTCCACGCCTACGTGGCTCAAGAAGATGTCGGTCACTCTTGAGGCGTCGTCGGGTCGCAAGGTGTGGTCGACTCCCGGGCTCTGCAGGATGCAGCGCTGCAGCACGTCAGTGGCTCCCGGAATGGTGACCAGGTGCAGGAGAGAACCGGCCCCGGCCGACTCACCGAACGCGGTGACATTCGAGGGATCTCCGCCGAGGGCCCCCACATTGTCTCGGACCCACTGCAGACCGGCGAGCTGATCCCTCAGACCGCAGTTGGCGTCGGCGCGCTCGTCATCGAGCCAGAGGAAGCCCATTGCTCCCAATCGGTAGTTCACCGACACCACCACGACGTTGTGGTCGGCGGCCAACGTGGAGCCGTCGTAGGTGACCAGGGTGCTTCCGCCGGTGAGGTAAGCGCCACCGTAAACCCAGACCAGGACCGGCAGGTCTTCACCCGGGTTCGCCGGGCTCCATATGTCTACGGTCAGGCAGTCCTCGGAAACCGCTCCCACAAGGTTGCCGGGGATCACGCCGCTGAAGGGGCTGTTGGTCGATTGCATGGGCGAGGGAGCTGCCCGGGTGGCTTCCCGGATCCCGGACCACGGCTCAGGGGGCTGGGGGGCCTTGAAACGCAGGGCGCCGAGGGGCGGTGCGGCATAAGGGACCCCCCGGAACACGCTGATGGTCCTCCCGGACCTCCCCGCTTGTTCCCTGCTGCCACGCACCGTGCCGCCGGTCGTGACCGCATCCGCGTTGTCGGTCATCGCGTTCCCTCCCTGCGCCTCGACGGCGCGATGTCGCTTTCCCGGTGTTCGTTCACTGATCGTCGGACGGAGTCGTCACCCGGCGAACTGCTTCAGCTCGGGGAACGAATTCAGGGTGAAGGGGTTGGTCAGGCCGGCGCCCAGGCCGCTCGCATCGAGGCCGTCGAGATCCCACCCTCCGGGTTGGGTCACGGTGCGCTCGGGTGCCGGTTCCGATAGGAGCGATACCTCGTCGCCACCGACATGGAAGGTGCGGCCGTTGATGTTGGCCGCGGCGTCGGTGCACAGCCACACCACCAGCGGTGAGATCTTCCGGGCTGGGAACTGCTCCGGGTCGAAATCGGGATGGGACTCGACACCGGGCTCGGGTCCCATGGTCAGCGTCATGACCCTCATCCACGAGCCGGCATCCTTGGCGTATTCCGCGGTCGACACGCCGGTCGCGAACGGCCGGATGGCGTTGCAGCGTACACCGAAGCGGCCGATTTCCTTCGCGGTCGTGCGGGTCAGGCCGATCACGCCTTCCTTGGCGGTGGCGTAGGCGATCATCGCCGGGTGCCCGAAGCCGGAGCCGGAACTCGTGTTGACGATAGATCCGGATCCCTTGCGGCACATGTGGGGCGCGGCCGCCCTGATGGTGGCGAAGTACCCGCTGACGTTCACCCCGACAGTGAAGTCCCACTGCTTATCGGTGAACTCCCAGAGGTCGTTCATCGCGCCTGCGGTGGCATTGTTCACGAGGATGTCCACCCCGCCGAACGAGTCCAGAGCAGTCTGGATGATCTCGTCAGCCCCGTCGAAGGTGGCCGACGCGGTGCTCGCCACCGCGGTCCCGCCCGCGTCAGCGATTTCGGCAACCACAGACGCCGCGTCGGCGCCGGTGCGCAGACCGATGTCGTTCACCACCACGTGCGCGCCTTGCGCAGCCAGGAGGAGGGCATGCTCCCGCCCGATGCCGCCTCCCGCCCCGGTCACGATCGCGACCTTGCCTTCAAGCCTTCCCATGTTGCTCCTCCCTTGGTCTGCGCTCAGGACGCTAGGCGAAAGGCGATCTGGCATCCAACCTGCAAAATATTGAAATGAGCCAGCAGCCCCGCACCCTAGGTGGACGGCGTGGTTGGGGCGCTGCTCTCAGCGGTCAGGCTGCCGGGAGCTCACTGAACCGGATCGTCGGACGTCGGCGGCGAAGGAGGAGCCTGCGAGGGCAGCGCCACGAGCACGAGGACCGCGGCGGCGAGGGCGACAATGGCGCCCACGGCGAGCGCCACCTGGTTGCCACTCATGAAGGCCGTGCGCGCGGCACGCGCCACCTCTATACCGCTCGAGCCTCCGAGGCGTGCCGCCACCCCCAGAGCAGCGCCGAGGGATCCGAAGATGGTCTGTGCGACTGACGGAGGCACGTGCCGGCCGAGCAGCGCCGCCGCCATGTGGCTCTGGTAGCGGGTCAGCATCACGCTGCCGATCACGGCGACGCCCAACGCGCCGCCGACCTGGAGGGCCACGGTGTTGCTGGCGGACCCCATCCCCGAGTCGCCCCGGGGGACCGACCCGATGACCGAGTTCGTGGCCGTCGGCAGCATGAGTCCGGCTCCAAAGCCGATCAGGAGAAGGCCCGAGACCACGTCGGCATACGACGTGGCGAACCTCGAAGACGCCGAGACCTGCCACAAGCCAGCCGCGATCGACACGAGACCAGCGGCCACGGTGACCTTGATGCCCACTAGGCGGGCGGCCATGGGAGAGGCCGTGGCCCCGACGACCACCGTGATGGCGATCGGGAGGATCCGAATCCCTGCGTCGAGAGGGGAGAACCCGAGGTCGAACTGCAGGAACTGGGTGGAGAGGAACAGCGCCCCCATGAGCCCGAACACAGCCAGGCATTCGGCGGCGAGGGCGACCGAGAACCGTCGTTGCCGGAAGAACTCGAGCTTGAGCATGGGATGCGTGCTGCGGGACTCCCAGATGACGAAGCTGCCGAGCACGACGACACTGGCCAGCCCCGCCTCCACCACAGTCCCCGACGTCCACCCCCGGGTCGGTCCCTCGATGATCGCCCAGAGCAGCAGGCCGAGACCGGCGATCGAGAGCGTGGCCCCGACGGGATCGGGGCGCTGCACGTGTGGGTTCTTCGAATCGGGGACCACCAGCGCGGCCCCGAGGAAGCCGATACAGGCGATAGGGACGTTGACCAAGAAGATCGACCCCCACCAGAACCTCGACAGCAAGAGCCCGCCGGCGATGGGGCCGATGGCGATCCCGAGCCCGATCGTGCCGCCCCAGACGCCAATGGCACGAGCGCGCTGGCCCGGATCACGGAAGATGTCGTTGATGATCGCCAGCGATGTCGGGATTGTCAGCGCTGCTCCGACTCCCATAAGGGCCCGGAATGCGATGAGCGTCGTCACCGAGCTGGAAAGGGCCGCGCCGATCGACCCCAGTGCGAACACGGAAAGCCCGATCAAGAAGAACCGTTTGCGTCCAAACCGGTCGGCCAGTGTCCCTCCGACGAGCAGAAGACCGGCGAACACCATCGCGTAGGAGTCGACGATCCACTGAAGTTGGCTCGATGTGGCATGCAGGTCTCGCACAAGTGTCGGGAGCGCGACGTTGAGGATGGTGTTGTCGACGTTGATGATCAGGGCCGCCAGGCACACGATGGCCAGGGCCAGCCGCTGGTGCGGGTCCCGTTCACCATGCATCGCCTCTTCGGCTCGAATCAGGACGCTCACCCATCCAGTCCAGCGCTCAGCGAGCCGAGCGGCTAGGGCCAAAGGTCACCAGGTGGCCAAGGGGAGTCCCAACTGGATAGTTGACGATCTTCGCAGTGACGGCTGGTTCAAGAGGTCGGGCCAGGCGATACAGTTCGGTCGGCGCGTGTGCCGCTGTCCTCATTGACTGTAAAGATGCGCATCGAGCCGTTCACGGGCTGAGGGACCAGCCGGTGAACGCGTCGAAGGAGCCTGATCCTGTGGACGACGACAGTCTTGCCCAGGGACCCGGTTTTGTCCGGCGCACGCTGTCGTCCCTGCGGTGGAGGAACTTCCGCCTGTTCTTCATCGGCCAAACCATCTCCCAGACCGGCAACTGGCTGACGAATGTTGCTCTGACCCTCCTCATCCTGCACCGCACCGGAAGCGGGGTGGACCTCGGCCTGTTGGTGGCATGCCAGTACGGCCCGATCCTGTTGCTATCTGCCTGGGCAGGTGTGATCGTCGATCGAACCGACAAGCGCAACCTGCTTTTCATCACGCAGGCGCTCGAAATGTGCGAATCTTTCGCGCTGGCGGCGCTGGCGTTCACGCATAACGCGCCGCTCCCCGCCTTCTACGGCATCGCCGTGGCAGGAGGCGTTTTGCTGGCGTTGGACAACCCGGTCCGGCGCACCTTCGTCAACGAGATGGTGGCGACCGACGAGGTACCCAACGCCGTGACGCTTTACAGCGCCATGAACAGCATGGCTCGTATCGCGGGGCCCGCCATCGCCGGCCTGCTCATCGTGACGGTCGGCTACGGATGGTGCTTCACGGTTGACGCCGTGTCTTACGTGGCGGTTCTCACCGCACTCGCCATGATGCGCGTGGCCGAACTGCTACCCCTCCCGATGACGCCTCGCGGGGCTGGACAGGTCCGGGCTGGGCTCAAGTACATCGCCGGTGTGCCGGACCTCTGGATTACGTTTGTCATGCTCCTGCTCATCGGGACGATGAGCTACAACTTCGCGGTCGTCTTTCCTCTCTTTGTTGTGAAGGGACTCCACGGCGGCAATGGCACGTACACATTGGTCTACTCGGCCTTCAGCGCGGGCGGCCTCGTCGGGGCGCTGCTCGTCGCCAGGCGTACCACGGTGAGCATCCGGACGGTTGCGATCGGCGCCGCGGGCCTCGGGGTGACCATGCTCGTCCTTTCAGCCGTCCCGAGCGTCGCCTTCGCCTTCGTGGCGGCGGCCCTGGTTGGCGCCACGAGCGTCGCCTACATGACGGCGACGACGTCCATTGCCCAAATCCGAACGGAGCCGCACATGATCGGGCGGGTCCTCGCGCTGCAAACCGTTCTCCTTGTCGGCACCGCACCGATCGGCGGACCGATTCTCGGGGCGATCGCCGACACGGTCGGCGTCCGCGCCCCCGTCCTCATCGGCGGAGCCGCCGCAATGGCGGCTGCAGCCTTCGGTGTGCTCGCCGCCCATCGCGTGGACGCGCGTCGCAGTCGTTACTGAGCCGTCTTTCGAATAGACGAGTTCCTTCATTGCCGTTCACACGGTGGTCGATGCGGAGGCGATGTGATCACCAAAGATGACCTCGGCACTAACCGGCCTGGCAAGATCTGCCAGATCGGCGGCAAGGTCTATCAGAAGGTCGTCAATGGTGATCATCCCTGCGAACTGTCCGTCGTCTTGCACTACCGCCAAACGTCGCACTCCGTGGGTCCGAAACAGCGGAAACGCGTCCCGCAGGTCTGCGTCGAAAGGAATCGTGACCACCGGCGACGTCATCACCCCGTCAATTCGGCTGTCCGGAGATACTCCAGCGGCAAGAGCTCTTCGGACGAGATCGCGGTCGGTCACAATCCCGAGAAGTCGCGCGCCGTCTATAACGGCCAATGAGCCGACGCCGCTACGCTCCATGACCACTGCGGCATCGTGGACTGTTCGTTGGGGTCCGATCCCGATTCCGGATCGGCGTACGGCATCGATTGTGCGCATGATTCTCCCTTTACCTGGACTCGTAAGTCTCCTTGGATCCGTAAGGCGATCCTGTGTCGAGTTGGCCGATTTTGTTAGGGCCGAAGGTCCTCTGAGCGGGCATTTCACCCCTCCGACGGATGTGTCTTCCCCAACCGGGACTGCGGGTTGGACCGTTCAGTGTCCGCGAGGTCGCAGGCGCCCCAGTTCGAACACCTCGCAAAATCCTTCCTCGATGCAGACGGCCAACTTTGAACCGTCGGACACGGCCGCGGAGTCGATGGCTATGCCGACACACTCACGCCCAGCCAAGGTAATCAGAGAGACATTCAGAGCCGCCCCCGAGGGCGGGGCAAATGCATAGATTCGCTCGACCCGGGAGTTGGCGACGAACACCTTGAAAGCCGGGCCTGGAATGTTTGTCACGCAGAAGTCGTCACCTGTCAGCATGGAACCCCATAGAGAAGTCGCCACAGGGGGAGGCAGGATGCTGAGTGCGTTCGCCAGCACATCGCTCAGCGCCAGACCCGGTGCGTGCTTCCATTGATTGGTGATCCGTTGGACCGCGCGCAGGCACTCACTGGCATCCGTACCCGTGGGCACGACAAAGCGTGCCGGCACGAAGTGATTTCCATCGAGCGTGTTGGACTTGGCGCGGACGTTCACGGGCATCAGCGCCCTGATGTCATTGAGCACAACGCCGTGGAGCCCATGATATCGCTTGAGCCCCCGTACAACGGAAGCCACAAATACATCATTAAGCGTGCCACCCATCGCCGTCGCGGCACGTCGCAGCTGTCCCTGCGGCAGGTCGACCACCTCGAAGACTCGCCGGAAGCTTCGTTCAGTCATCAGAGAAGAAATCGGCTGGCGGGCCGGGGCCAGGAGACGCGCCACCGAAGCGCCGGTTGAAACCAGGTGCTGGATTGACTCCGCCGGCCGCACGACCGCTCCAAGTGCAGCGTCAAGGACCTTGTACAGACCTTGCGGGTACTTCATGAGGTCGAATGCCGTAGTCGGTCCGGATTCTGCTGAAACCGGAGCACGCGGGCTGGAGGCTTTACGTTTCGGGTCCAACAGGTGTTGCAAGACCGCGAATCCACCGACACCGTCTACGAGGGAGTGATGAAGTTTGACGATAAGGGCCGCACGCTCTCCGTCGAAACTGTCGGTTTCGACCACTTCCCAGAGCGGAAGAAACGGGTCGAAACCTGTGGTGGCCATGGTCTGGGCGATATCGAGCACATCCCTGAATGTGGCTCCAGAAGACAGCGTCATCCGCCTGAGGTGGAGGGCAAGATCGAATTGGCCATCTTCAATGAACTGTGGCCTGCCTCGTCCCCAGGGACGAACGACTGCATGCGATCGCAACCGGGGGACGATTTCGGTGAGGGCCGTCACACGAGCCTGTAGGGTCGCCCAGTCGGGAGACTTGTCCAATACCATCACCGCGATCACCGTTGGACGGAGGACTGGGTTCCGGCCGATCGTCCACAGTAAGGCGTCGGCACCACTCATCGTGTCTATGACGCGTTCACGCTTGTGGTTCATCGATCTCTGCTTTTCTCGGCGCACTCACACTGCGAGAGGGACGTCCGGGGCCTCAATCTTCGGCGCCTCCATGCGGAGCTTCCCCAACTCCGTTTCCACCAGTCGCTCATGATCGTCGAAGTCTCGCTTGGCTGCCTTGGGACTCCATCGACCCCGCATGGTGAGTACCAGCAGGCCGAACACCGCCTGACCTGCCAGGCAGATCAACCACCACCGTTTCCATTGGTTGGGAGAGGCCTTCTGCGCTGGGACAAGTTGCTTTTCGGCCCGAAGAAGATCGGCGAGATTCGCAGAGTGCGAACCGACCTTGGTGGAGATCTCACTGTCGCTCACTGGCCGTCCGTCTTGGATGGCGAGGGCCAGAGGGTTATAGGCGAGAAGCCCTTGCACTTGGGGGTTCGAAAGTCCTCCGGCCGCGTTCACCGCCTGAAGCAGGTTGCGGGTTCGATCACAGGACGTGATGATCGTCGCCAATGTCTGAGGCCCCGGCTCGTTGGTGGCCCTCAGAGCGGCGACGATGTTCGACGGCGCCTTCTTCTGAGCGCACGCGGTCGCCGACGGTGCGTAGGGTACCGCCGCCTGGATGGACTGCAAGGTGGAGGCAGCACCTTGGTTGTCAACCAGCGTCGTGGAGGTTGTGATTACCCGAGGCAGGACGAGGAAGGACGCCGCCACGACAATCCGCAGAATCCACCCCCACACGGCAAGTCCGGTGGCGGCGAGCGCAGGATTATGTGACTCGACTTGCTCGGTGTAGTTGGCCATCCACGGCGCATAGGCACACCCAATGGCCAAGGCGAGAAGCGCAACTACCAGGACGTTCGAGTAATAGCCAGTGTGCGGATGGTCGACCTGCAGTATCAGAAACACTGTCATCAAAATGCAAGCCGCCGCGCCGACGATCATGAACGGCTTTCGGACTCGCAATTTGTCCGAAAGTACTCCGAAGAGGACAAGTGAGCCGGAAAGGACTGCCGCGTACCACACGTTGATGCCGTTGGCGTCAGAGGTCGAGCGGCCGAAGACGACAACCCAGTAGAGGGTGAGGACGCTGACCGAAGCGAAGTAGAAGAGCAGGAGAAGTGAGATCGCCAAAGACGACGAGATCAGGTCGAGCCGCATCATGGATCTCATTGGGTGAGCCGTGGCCGCTTCCTCGTCGATCCCGATGGCACGGGCCTCGACCAGAGCGCGTTCATTCTCCGACACCATGATCTGGTCTCGGAGTCCCGGGGACAGCTCGCGCAAAAAGAAGAGCGAGATCACCGATACTCCGATGCACACAAGTCCCGAGATGACGAATTGGTCTTGAAATGGATGGAGGTGAGTGAGGGTGTGCGTGGCGACCAGGCTTGCGGCCAGACTCCCCATGGTGGGACCGAGCGCCCAGAAGCCCATGGCGGCCCCTCGACCCATCTGGGGCGAGAAGTCGCGCATGAGGGCGGGAGTTGAAACAAGGATGACGCCTTCGACGAAGCCGATCACGCAGTACGCGGCAGCGAAGCCGAACTCCGTATGGATGTGTGGAATGCCGACCAGCTGGATCAGACCGACGATGAGGGTGCCGTAAATCGTCAGATTGGCACGTCCGATCTTGTCCGACAGCCCGCCGATTAAGGCGCTGAACGCGCCGATGGCGTTGGAAACGACGAGTAGGTAGAGGAAGTACGCGAACGACATGTGGTAGTAGGGCAGCAGGAGGGGCGTGACGGCCCCTTCTACGTAGTACAAGTAATAGAGAACGATCGTGGTCAGGACCACGACCGCCAGGTATCCAAAGCGCGGAATCGTGTTGGGATAGCTGCGAAGCTGGCGCCACGTCCATATCCTTGCAATCCGTCCGGGACCCGAAACCGGAGTTGCTGCCGTTGCCACCGTCATGGTCGCCTCCCCTTGTTCTCACCAACCGGCAGGTTCCTGCCTTCAGCCACCCTGCTCTCGGATCGGGTCCCCTCCTAAACGGTCCGGTGGTGCAGGAAACGGCTTCCACCCCGACTCTAGGAAGACATTCGGACTTTCGTCAGAGCCGAAGGTCCCATCTCCTTGTCGGCGCGTGAAAATTTTGGGCCGCAGCCAATTTGAAGCCTCGGCTCGAAGTTCGGCGAGATACACGGCTGGCGTGCTCTGGTAGGGACCTTCGGCTCTACCGCCGGAGGGCAGAAGCCGGAGACTGATGGTGCAGCACCGGCAGACCTATCAAGACGGAAGGACATTCCATGGACCAGTCAAGAGACGTGCAGCAACGCATTGATCGTTTGGTCGAACGAGCTCAAAGTGAGGTGCTCAGCGCCAGCCGTCGGCTCGCGGCAGGGATCACCAAGGAGACGGAACGGTTGGTCCCGCCCGTTTCGCAAGATATCGAGCGGGTGGTTGAGGAGGTGTTCGATTTCGCCGAGCGAGTGATGAAGGGTCAGCGAAAGATGGTCAGCGACATGGTGAAGGCCATCAAGGAGCAATCACGTCGAACGTCTCGGACCGGTCAAACGGGCGTCGCCCGAGCCGTCAAGAAGGCAGCGCCCAGGAAGGCGGCAGCGCCCAGGAAGGCGGCAGCGGCCCACAGGGCGCCCGCGAAAAAACGGAGCGCTGTCAGGGCGTAGCGGCCTGCTTCAATCCTCCTTCCTCGCTCGCCCTCGGTGTGTACGTTTGTCGCCGATCCTCGCGAGAGCTCGGTCGCGGAGTTCTGCAATGTCGACCGGAATCGCGGTGGCAAGAACGCCGACGTTGGGCACAGTCGCGTAATCCCCTGTGACACCGAAAAAGAGTTTCCCCTGATAGGACAAGATCGCCGTACCCACGCGTAGTCCGTGACTGATCGGGACGAATGGATGGTACTCCAGCATCTCATGACCGAGGCAGTAGAGAGGAAACTGAGGCCCGGGGACGTTCGTCGTGACGGTATTCAGTGAGTGCTGTCCGAAGAGGTGGAGAGATCGGATCGCCATCCGGCTGACTTGGCCAAGGATCATAGGCGGTGCGAGGTTGCCGATCGTGGTGACCATCTCGCCCACCTCTGAGATATGGGAAGCCTTCAGCTTGGCCATCTGATCATGGACACATTCGAGCCTTTCTACCGGATCGGAGAGATGGACCGGAAGCTCGCACAGAAGAGCGGATACGCGGTTGTCGAGCACCCCGTGTCCGTCGTGGTGTCGCGTTGAAACGGGCACGAGCGAACGGAGGACGGCCCGGCGGAGGTCATCGGCGTTCTCTCGTAACAGTTCCCGATAGCCGCCTGCGACGGCTGCGAGCACAATATCGTTCACCGTTCCGCCGAACGCCGATTGAATGGTCTTCACGTCCGCGAGACTCGCAACGGAGTGCGCCCACGCTCGGCGGGGGCCGATGGAACCTTCAATCGATAGCGGCCGGGTCGGGGCCAAAAGGCGGATGAAGCGGATCGCGCCCATGGCGTCGGCCACGATGGACCGAGTTGCGGCCATCGGATGAATGACGGCATGGGGGAGGCTTCGTGCGGTCGAAAAGGCGTTCGAGGCAAGTCCGTTCCAGGCGTCAAGTACCTTGAGCAAACCGGGAGGTTCCGCCCGGGGTACCCAGGGCTCTGGCTCACCGAGGGCGGTGTTGACTTCGACATCCAGCAGGACCGTGAGCAGTTGGACCCCGGCGATGCCGTCCACCATGCAGTGGTGAACCTTGAAGATGAGCACCCAGCGACCGCCCTCGAGGCCCTCGACGAGCAGGGCCTCCCACAGTGGACGCTCGCGGTCGAGCGGCTTGGACATCATCCGCCCCATGAGAGCGCAGAATGCTGCATCGTCACCCGGTGCGGGCAGCACGGTGCGCCGTACATGGTTGCTGAGATCGAAATTGGGGTCATCCACCCACACCGGCCGTCCTAGCTCGAGCGGCACCGTGCGGACACGCTGGCGGTATCGCGGTATCAGGTGGAGCTTGGAGGCGATCAGCGCGGTGATGTCGTCGACAGTCGGTGGCGGGTTGTCGAAGACACAGGCACCGGCTATGTGCATGTGGACGAACCCATCCTCTAGGTGAAGGAATTCCGCGTCAAGAGCATTCAGTCGTTCCACCGTTCCTCCTTGTCAATGGCGTCATGGGGACGGAGATGCCTGGTTTCGGTGCGACCAAGCGGCCAGGGCACGACGGGTCTCGAGGCGACCGGCACGCATGAAGGAAGGCCACTCAGCGGTGTCGAGGAATTGACGATAGAACCCGGCCCCGCGCACCTTGGTGTAGGGAACTGGCTCAATCATCATCACGTCGCACTCCCTCTCCAGCCGGACCAGGTTGATCCTCGCCAACTCGATCTGCTGGCTTGTGCGCACCTGGCTGGCGACGTAGAGGATGCTGTTCCGCCGGTCCTGCCAGCCGGACGCGTTCTCGCCGACGAATCTCGGGGGGTAGAAGCCGTTGATGGCCAATGCCAATTCTGGACGCTCCTCGATGTCAAGGACGGGTTGCACCGGGAAAATGTCGACGATTCCACCGTCGCACCAAAAGCCGTTGCGGAGCATCACGGGTTTGATGAACATCGGCAGAGCGATCGCCATATGGATGGCCCGGGCGACTGACATATCGGGGTAGGTGCGGGGGCCAATGTATTCGATCCGATTTTCCTCGATGTTCCAGACCGGAGCGTATGCAGGGATCGGCATTTCGCCGAGGGTCATGTCGCCGAGCAGCTGGCGGTACCTCGCCTCGATCCGCTCACCTCGGATGATGCCGGCGAACCCAGTGCCCACCCGTGGGATGAGGGAGGCCAGCATGCGCCAATCGACGTCGACGTACTCGTCGGGACGGAGACTGAGCGTAAAGGCAGCGACCTCGTCGGCCGGAATACCAGCGGCGATGGGGAACCCGAATAGAGCGGACCCTGAACAAAGAGAAATGACGTCCGGGCGCACTCCCGCCTCCTCCAAGGCCCGGGCAGCTCCAACGACCGAGGCGAGAGCGCCACTGCCCCCGGTCGCCAACAATGCCAGCCGGCGCTCCTTCAAGTCGCCGGACAAAAGGGGCTGACTCGAGGGAAACGGATGGAGGTCGGGCTCTCGTGGCTGATGGAAAGGAAGGGGCAGTAGTGCCCGCCGGGCGTCGTTGATCAGGCCAGCGTCCTCGCGGACTCCTTCGACGAACTCCCTGGTCCGGGTAATGACGTTGAAGTACTGGCGGAGGCGGAACACGTCGAGGGCGGCACCGAGCATGTATCCCATCACCCCGCTTCGACCGGATGGTGATCGCCCGCGAGATCGAGCACTTCTTCAAATCCCTCACGGAAGCACTCCATGAGCGCGTCGCAATCGGGCACCGCCGCGGTGTCGATCGTGAACCCCACGCAGCACGTTCCGCAATAGGTGAACAGTGTGACGTTCACCGCCGAGCCGGTCGTCGGTCCGAACGCGTAGTACCCCGAAACCGGTGTACCGGCAAGGTAGAGCGGCACGTTCAACCCTGGGACATTGCTCGCCAGCAGGTCGATGTGTTTGAGCATGCTCCCGACCACGCCCGAGGGCAGAAGGTTCAGTGTGCCCGCGATGGCGTTCGAAAACGGCAGCGCGCGCTCGGCGCGAGCAGATCGGCACCGCTGGCCGGTGAGTTGCACCCGCTCGGCAGGGTCGGCTACTCCGACGGGTATCTTGAATCGAGAGAGCGTGATCCGATTACTCGCTGCTGGGTCGTCTTCTTTGCGGATCGAGATCGGCATGGTGAGCCTGAGCTCTCCAACCGGGGCACCGTGGAGCTCATGGTAGCGACGCATCCCGCCCGTGACCGAAGCCACGAAAGCATCGTTGAGCGAACCTCCTCCCGCAACTGCTGCCTGCTTCAGGTCGTGGAAGTCCACGCTGATCATATTCAGGCGCCGGTCCAGGCCCCTGCCGGTCATCACAGGGGAGAGTGTGTCGGAGACAGGCCACACGAACCGGCCGATCGAACAAGCCGTCGCCAACGCGTCGGAAGTCGACCCCAACGGATCACGGACGACGTGCATCACCGCGGGTGGCGCATCGGACAGCCCTTGCTGAAGCCATTTGACAAGGCGGTGCGTTTGGTAAGCGAGCGAACTCCGGAGGAGCTCGACCGAGCCAAGCGAATACTGGTGCCTCTCTGGCGTGGGGACATGTTCGCCGGGATCGGCTTCGCTCGTGGTCTCGAACAAGAGTAGGGCCAGCTCCGCTCCGCCGATGCCATCGGTCAGCGAGTGGTGGACCTTCATTACCAATGCCGCACGGTCGTCGACGAGGTTTTCGATGAGCGTGAATTGCCACAGTGGCCGCGAAAAGTCGAAGGTGGTCATCGCCTCGATTCGGGCGAAATCGATCACGGTGGCCCGAGTGTGCGGCGCAGGGGAATCGAGGCGGCGCAGATGTAACGACAGGTCAAAGTCCGTGTCAACCCAGCGCGGCGTCGCCAATCGACCCAGCGGCTGGAGTGGACGCTGGCGGAAACGTGCGACTAACCGGGTCGCCCTTTCCAGCCGAGCCGCCAGCACATCGAAATCAGGCCGCTTGTCGAGCCAGGCGATGGAGAGGATGGTCGCCCGGAGGCCAGGATCGGCCTCGAGGAACCACGAGAACGCGTCAGTGTTTCGCATGAACAGTTCGTCTCGCTGGATCATCGTGGCTCCTTGGGGCCAGGTCCGTTCTTGAGGCTCCTGGCGGCTCGACCGGTGCCGGTCATGTCACCGGAGTGAGGGAACGCAGCTCGAATTCCCCGGTCTCGGTATACGTGGAGCTGCCAAACGGGGTGTCGGTTCGCACTCGGATGCTCCGGCGGTTCTCGAGAGGGAGGCCGGTTGTCGCGTCAAACCAGAGGTCGTCGCTCTCGATGCCGACCTGTGCGCCGCTAAGGGTCTGGTGTTGAAGAAAATGGACGGCGGGCACGCTGTGCCCCCCGATGACAATGGTCGACTCCCCGATGAACCGGGAGGTGTCGGCGCTGACCACCTCGCCGGTGATCTGCGTCGACCTTCCGGTGCAGCGAGCGGAGGAGGACTTCCCGACGGAGCGCACTTCGGGTAGGGCCAACGCCCCCGGGTCGCAGTGCAGACTGGACAAGTTCGTCTCCGTCAATGGGCCAACTATCCAGCGCTGCCAGACCTGCCCCCCTGCCTCCTGGAGGCCGGCGGGGCCTGGACAGTAGGTCCAGCTCTGCCAATGGTTGGTGGAATAGTCGATGCGGAAGTTCCAACAACCCTTGGCTCTCAGCTCGACGGTCCCGGGCAACGTGGGCCCCTCCGCCTGGGAGAGGGGCGGGAGGCTGAGGCTGTCGGTGCCGTTGCCCTTGTACGTGTAGACACCAGGGACGGGCCGCGTACCAGGGTCGACGGATGTGCCGGAGTGGTAGTGACTGACGGCATCGCCGACGCTCACCGGGCGGGCACGACCCTCGAAGGTCAAGATCATCGAGACCAAGAAGAAGGCGATGACAACTGTGATCACGCCCAGCAGGGTCCACCTCACCTTGTGATGACGAACGGCCCGCGCCGGGCCCGCCTCGACGCCGCGTGTGCGTGCGGAACTCGGTGCTGCTTCAATGTCCGACAGGTCCACCCCCCCATGGTGAAGCCAACGACCCTCATCGACCAGGGCTGAAGGTCCTCGCGGTACGCCCAGCCGGGAATGGCGGCAGTCAGCCTTGACTGGGGCTCCCACAGAGGAGACGAGAGTCTCTCATTCCGTCCCGACCCGCAGAGGAGCGGGCCCCTGCCTGAGGAGGTGGGACCAGCCGCGAAGCACCGGATGGGGCTGCTCGGAGTGAAGGCGATCGAGGGTGGACTGCATCGCGCTCGTGATGTCCTGATAGCAGGCGTCGACCACGGCCTCGTCATCGGCCGCGCCCGGTCCGAGCGCGCTCCAGTCGAATGGTGGCATGAACTCGACGGTGATGGCCGCTGGCATGGGGAGCGGCGGCGTCAGGATAGAGGTGATCCCGAAAGGTCCAAGGAGGATCGGGAACACCTTGACTCGGAGCCGGGGTAACCCGAGTGCACTGGCCAGGCGATCGCCTCGAGTAAGCACGACAATGGCGTCGTGACTGCCGTAGGTTACGACCGGCACGACGGGCACGCCCGTACGGAGCGCCAATCGGACGAAGCCGGTATGGCCTGAGAACACGATCCGGTTGCGCTCGGACCAGGGGCGACACGCTTCGGCGTCCCCGCCCGGATAGTCCAAGACCGCCGCACCCTCCGTCAGCAGACGCTCGGCTTCTTCCCCACCGGCAGGCACGGCACCCAAGCGTCGCAGTGCCGACCCGACGACGGGAAGGCCGAACAACAAGTCGTAGGCGAGGACGTACGCTGGCGAGTCAGCACCTCTGCGAGCGGTGATCGCCAATCCCACGACCCAGGCGTCAGGCATGTAGAAGAGGCAACAGTGGTTGCCGACGAGGAGGACCGGCCCGGTGACAGGCAGATGCTCGACTCCTCGCACCTCGGGTGAGAAATAGCCCACGCACCGTGCCACCGAAGGTGCCAATCGACGCACCAAATCGGGGTCCCGCGCCAGAACTTCTCCTGCCCGTTCCTCGGCGATACGGCGGGAGAGTGATTCGGTCAACGGAGCCAGAAGGCCCTGCGACGGGCGTAGCGTTGCCCCGAAGCGCATCGCTATTGCACTTCCTCGTCCTTGGACATATCTCGAGCGTCGCGCCAGCTCGCGCCGCCGGCCAGGGCCGATCGTCCCGAACTGAACGGTCCGCTGGTCCCGAGCTGGTTCGATAACTCCACACTCTCGCGCCAGTCGGCAGGGGTCGCAGTGCCAGACTGATCGCCATGGCCAATGCCCAGGATCAAGCCGAGCAGACCGCCGCCGTCTCCGCCCGGGGGTTGGTCAAGTCCTACGGCGATATCCAAGCGGTGCGGGCGATCGACCTCGAGGTCCGCAGCGGCGAGACGTTCGGGTTCCTCGGGCCCAACGGGGCCGGAAAATCCACGACGATCTCCATGCTCTGCACGCTCCTCACGCCGACTGCGGGGACCGCGCAAGTGGCGGGCTTCGACGTGGTCCACCAGCGCGACGACGTGCGCCGCCATATCGGGCTGGTGTTCCAGGACCAGACGCTGGATGGCTATCTGAGCGCCCAGATGAACCTGCGCCTCCACGGCGAGCTGTACGGGGTGCCGAGCTCCGTGTTGCCGGACCGGATCGAGCTCATTTTAAAGATGGTCGGTCTGTGGGATCGACGCAAGAGCAAGGTCAACACCTTCTCGGGCGGGATGCGGCGGCGCCTGGAAATCGGCCGGGGCCTGCTCCACTCACCCCGGGTCCTGTTTCTCGACGAGCCCACGGTGGGTCTGGACCCGCAGACCAGGGTCTCGATCTGGTCCTACATCCGAGAGCTCAAGGCGACCGAGGACATCACCATATTCATGACGACGCACTACATGGAGGAAGCCGAATACTGCGACCGCATCGCCATTATCGACGATGGCCGGATCATCGCGCTCGAAACCCCCGAGGCGCTGAAAGCCAGCATAGGGAAGGACCGTATCCGGATCACCACCGATGATGACATCGAGACAACCCGTCTGCTCAAGGAGCGCTTCGACATCGACGCCGCCACGTCAGAGCACGAACTCACATTCTCGGTCGAGCAGGGCGAGCACTTCGTGCCTCTCCTCTTCTCCGATCTTCCGGTCCCGATACGATCGGTCAGCGTGGCCCGGCCGACCCTCGATGACGTTTTCATGGCTTACACGGGCCGAACGATCCGTGACGCCGAAGACGGTTCCGGCGAGTTCGGCAAGCAGATGATGAAGGCACGTATGGGGCCGAGGCGCTCATGACCACCACCGTCGAACAATCGGCGCCGGCGCACCCGAGGGGTCCGGTCGCCGCGGTGCGGGTACCGAACCGCACGACGGGCGGAGAGCTCCGCGCGATCAGGATCGTCTTCTACCGCGAGCTGATCCGCTTCTTCAACGACCGCATCCGGATCGTCACCGCTCTGGTCCAACCGGTCCTGTTCCTCTTCGTGCTCGGCAGCGGGCTCGGCAGTCTCGTCAACCTGGGGCCAGGGCTGTCGCTGCGCACCTTCTTCTATCCCGGGATCCTCGGCCTGTCGGTCCTCATGACGGCCATGATGGCTGCCGCATCGGTGGTGTGGGACAGGGAATACGGATTCCTTCGGGAGATGCTCGTGGCCCCGGTCCGACGCGGATCGCTGGTTCTCGGCAAATGCCTGGGCGGAGCTGTGATCGCCGGCTTCGAGGGCTTGGTGGTCATCGCCATTGCCGGACTCGTGAAGGTGCCCTACAACCCCCTCTTGTTGGTCCAGGTGTTCGGAATCCAGCTGCTGCTGGCGTTCACCATCTGCGCGTTCGGGATGATGATGGCATCGCGCATCCAACAGATGCAGTCGTTCATGGCGTTGAACATGCTCATGATCATGCCCATGTACTTCCTCTCGGGTGCGCTGTTCCCATCCCGTCATCTGCCGACCTGGTTGACCATATTGAACCGGATCGATCCCCTCACCTACGCCGTCGACCCCTTGCGCCGCCTCGTCTTCGATCACCTAACGATCTCGGCGGCGGTCCGGGCCAAACTCGATGCCGGGGTGAGCTGGAACGGCTGGCACGTTCCCACCCTGCTCGAAGTGGGCGTCGTGGCCGTCATGGGCGCAATCCTGCTCGCTATCGCCATTTTCGCCTTCAGTCGCAGCGAATAGCCTCCAGCTCGTTGCCGAGCGATCGGTGTGGTCACTGCGAGCGAGGCGCCGACTTAGGCCGGGAGGCAGCGGGTCAAGGTGGAGGAGTCAACCTCCGCCGAGGGCGTCGTCGGCCAGTTCGGTGCGGAATCGTTGGTCGTCTCGGCGGGTGAAGTGCGGGGTGACGTAGCGGGCAAACAGCTCGAGGGACCTGTTCCACCGGTCGGTGGTGACCCACTCCCGGGAGTTGAAGAGAAGCGTCCCGAAGCCCCCGAGATCGTCATGCAAGTCTTGGATCTGGGTTCTGCACTCCGCCGGCGAGCCGATGATCCAAGGAATGTTCTCGACCATCCAGTCAAAGGTGACATCGGCGTCGGGCATGTCCACGTCGCGCTTCATGAGGGGGGCAAGGCCGATTTTGAACAGGTAGTCGTAGGACTGGCGCAAGCTCTCCCTGATCTCGCTCATCGCCGCGTTCTTCGAGTCCGTTACATAGACCTCACGACAGATGCGCCAATCCCGGCGGGCCCGCTCGGGGTCTCGCCCCGATCGCTCCGCCGCCTCGGCCAGCGCCACCCCCTGGCTGCGTAGGTCGGGCATGCCCGGGTTGGACTCGATTCGCAGTGGTGTGAAATAGATGCTGAGCGCGGCGTACCCGCGGCTGCCGCACAGGTCGAAGTTGTGCACGCCGGACATACCGGCGATGGCGAACTGCGGGAACTCCTGGTAGGGGCGCACCTGGATGCGTTTGCGGTCGAGGTTCCAGAACTTGCCGTCGAAGTTGACGTAGTCGGTGGTCGCGTAGAGGGCCTCAATGATGTCCAGAGCTTCCCGGAGGCGGGGGGTTCCCTCGTTTGGGTCGAGCTGGAAGAAGCGTTTGTCGCTGACCAGCCCGCCACCACCGAAGCCGTAGATGAGCCGGCCGTGAGTCAGGTGGTCGAGGAAGGCGAGCCGCTCGGCGACCATGAAGGGGTCGTGATACGGCAGGTTGATCGTTCCCGTTCCGAGGCTGATCCTATGGGTCACCGCCGACGCCTTGGCGATGAAGATATCGGGTGCGGGGATGTTCTCGTAGGCGCCAGTGTGGTGCTCGCCCACCCATACCTCGTCGTAGCCGAGTCGATCGGCCAGCGCCATCTCCTCGAGCTTCAGGTCATAGGACAGCGTCCAGTTCGACCACGGAAACGGTTCGGGCATCAAGAACAGACCAAATCGCACGACTACCCCCTCCTCAGGCCGGTGCCACAGCAACGGGTATCCCGTTGACCACGGCGTTGCCGGAAATCTCGTCGACCAGGTTGCCCGGAGCCAGAAGGTTGTTGTTCACCCCGGGATGGTCCCGGGCCACCGACATGCGGGTACCGGGCTTGTCGTGACCCCACCCGTGCGGCAGGCAGACGACCCCGGGCATCATCTCGTCGCTCACCTCTACCGGGACCTCGATCGTGCCCGACTCCGACGTCACGCGCGCGGGCAGGCCATCGGCGACCCCGCAGGCCGAAGCATCCTCGGGATGGATGAGCAACGTGCAGCGGTCCTTCCCGCTCACGAGCACGCTTACGTTGTGCATCCAGGAGTTCTTGGACCGGGCGTGGCGCCGGCTCACCAGCACGAGGGGATCACGGGGCCGACCGAGCCGCGTCCGGAGTCGCTCGAGATCGGCCGTGATGTACGCCGGCGCCAGCTCGACACGACCCGAGGGAGTCTGGAGAACCTTGTCCAGACGGGGCACCATCGGACCGAGGTCGAGCCCGTGGGCATGCTCTTTGATCCGCTCGAGGGTGAGCCCCCCGGGGTTCTCCCCGAACCGGTCGCCCCACGGCCCGGTGCGGACCATGAAGTCCGTCATGCGCTCCGGGCCACCGTCGTCGTAGTGGGCGAGGACGGTGGCCGGGTCGAGGCCCGTCGTGGCGACGATGGCCGAGAAGAAGCCGTCGTCGATGGCCGCCACGTCGACCTCGTCCGCCTTGGTCCCCCCGCAGATGGCGGCGAGGCGGATCAGGATCTCCCACTCGGCGGGGCGTCCGGGCTCGGGCGGGAACACGGCGTCGTTCCACTTTGCCGCGCTCCGCACGGCCAGGGACCACAGCAGGTCGTCGTAGTGCGGCTGTTCGAGGGGGGAGAGGCCGGGGAGGATGACATCGGCGTGCCGCGTGGTCTCGTTGATCCAGTTGTCCACGCTGATCATGCACTTGAGCATCGGCAGGGCGGCGTCGAGCCGGGCCGCCTCGGGCGCGCTGATCACCGGGTTCCCCGCCACGGTGATCAAGCCCTTGAGCTGGCCCTCGCCGGGGGTGTCGATCTCCTCGGCCAGGCAGGAGACGGGCACTTGGCCCATGACCTCGGGCGCCCCGCGTACCCGGCTGCGCCACCGGCCGGCTTCGAAGCCGCCGGCCCAGTCGGTCCGTGGCAGGCTCGACATGCTCCATGCCACCGGGTTGGGGAACATCAGCCCACCCGGCACGTCGAAGTGGCGGGTGAGGATGTTGACCACGTCGACGAGCCAGGACGCCACCGTGCCGAACTCCTGGTTGCACAGCCCGATGCGGCCGTAGAGCACGGCCCGCTCGGTGTCGGCCAACTCGTGCGCGAGGCGGCGAATGCGCTCGGCCGGCACCCCACAGGTCTCCTGCACCGCCGCCGGCGTGAACGTCCGGCTGTGCTCGGCCAGCTCCGACACGCCGTTGACCACATCGCCGAGACCGCCGAGGTCGACCAGTCCCTCGGCGAAGAGAACCTGCACCACTGCCATCAACAACGCGGCGTCGGTGCCCGGCACAATGGGGATCCATTCGTCCGCGCGCTCGGCGGTGCCGGTGCGGCGGGGGTCGACCACAATGGTACGGCCGCCGCCATCGCGGATGCGGTCGATCTGGCCCAACAGGTCGGGACAGGCCAGCAGCGATCCTTTGGATGCTTCGGGGTTCGCCCCCATGATCACCCAAAGGTCGGTGCGCGGCACGTCAGGGACGGGGAAGCTCCACATGTTGCCGTACATCAGGAGAGACGAGAGGTTCTTGGGCCATTGGTCCACCGTTCCCGACGAGTAGATCATCGGAATTCCCGACGTGGCGATGAGGACACCGACGTAGCGGCTGAGCGAGAAGTTGTGCGCTGTCGGGTTGCCCACGTAGGCGGTCACCGCACCGATGCCGTACTCCTCGATGACCGGCTGCAGCAGTCGCTCGCACGTCGCGAAGGCCTCGGGCCAGGAGACCTCGCGCCACGTCGTTCCGTCCCGGACCACCGGGCGGCGCAGGCGGTCCGGATCGTCGTGGAGCCGGCCCAAGGTGGTTCCTTTGGGGCAGATATAGCCGTGGCTCCAGACGTCTTCACGGTCAGGCCTTATGAGGGCCACCCGGTCGTCCTCCACGTGGATCTCCAGCCCGCACATGGCCTCGCACAGCGTGCACGTGTGGAGCTTGGTCGTTCGCTCGCCCATGGTCCTCCCCTGGTCCTCGCCCGGCATCCTACGATCTCTTGTCAAGCCTTGTCCGGCCTATCCGTCCGTGAACTCCTCACCTCCTGCGAGTCCGGGCAACTCGGCGTCCAGCAGCATGATCTCGACGGACTCTCCGGCCTTCACGCCCTCGCCATCGGGAAGGACGGCCAGGGCGTTCGCATCAGCCATCGCGCGGAGCTGGTGGGATTCCCGGCCTGCGGCGGCGTCGACCTCGAGCCCGCCGTCGCCACCTCGGGCCACTAGAACCAGCGCGAAGTGGACTTTGCCGTCGCGCCTCCTGGGTAGACCGTTGGTGGCGCGGCCCCTCAGCCGGGGCCGTTCGAGCTGGCGGTGGCCGGCCATTCGGCGCAGCGCCGGACGGGCGAAGAGTTCGAAGCTGACCATGGCGGACACCGGGTTTCCCGGCAACCCGAACACGGGGGTGCCGGTAGCAGCCAGGTGTCCGAACGCCAGCGGCTTGGCCGGCTTGATCGCCACCTGCATCCATCGCATGGTGCCGCCGCTCAGGTCGTCGAGAACGTGCTTGACCACGTCGAGATCGCCGACACTGACCCCGCCGCTGGTCACCAGCGCGTCGCACCGAGCCGCACCGTCTTGCAAGGCCGCGGCCACTGCTTCCTTGTCGTCGCCCACGATACCGAGGTCGACGGCGGCCCAGCCCGACCGTCGGATCTGGGCCAGGAGTGTGTGGCGGTTGGCGTCAGGGATCATCCCGGGACGGAGTGGCGCGGCCCCCTCGACCAGCTCGTTCCCCGTCGACAGCACTCCCACTCGGGGGCGGGCATGGACGACCACGGTCTCGATTCCGAGACTCGCCAGCACACCGAGGTGACCCGGGCCGAGGGTCGTGGCGGCGCCGATGACCTCGTCTCCCGGCTCAATGTCGCAGCCCGCGCGGCGGATATGTTTGTCGACGCCGAGGGATCCGTCGACCTCCACCGTCGCATCACCGTCGTGGACCACGCACCGTTCGATCACACAGACGGCGTCGGCCCCGGGGGGCAAGGCGGCGCCGGTCATGATGCGCACGGCCTCGCCGGGGCCGACGGTCACCCGCGGTTCGTCCCCGGCCATGAGCGCGCCCACCACGCGCAGCAACACGTGACCTCCGGCCGTGTCGGCGGATCGTAGGGCGTAGCCGTCCATGGCCGAGGCTGTGAAGGGAGGGACCGCTGAGCGGGCCACCACGGCGCTGGCGGTGACGTGGCCGAGGGCGTCATCGATGGGCATCTCGATGGGACCGAGGGCGCGACACCCTCGGAGTACGAACTGGCGAGCGTCCACCAAGGGGAGCAGGCCGGTGACCGGCAGTTGGCCGGGCACTCCCGCCGCCTGCTCAGGACCAGGCGTCATCGCCGGTCACGGTGGTCCAGTCCGCCCCCCCAGGCTCCGGTCAGCACCTCGTCACTCTATCCCCGCCCCGCCCGCCGGCCCCCCGGGCGCCAGCTCAGTCCCAGCCGCTCGAGATCATCTGGCGTGTCCGCGTCGGCGAGCACCGAGGGGAGGGCCACCCCCGCCCAGTCCTGAGGGCCAACGGTCACCGGGGCCATCTCGTCGAGGAGCTCACGAAACGATCGTGCTCCGTGCGCGGCTCGTTCAACCGACCGGCGCAGGTCGAGCGCTGACCATCGGGCGCACAGGGGCTGCAGTCGTCCCTCCACCAGGGGCACGACCGAACGCCCGCCCGGGTACCGCGCCAACCAGTGGATGAAGGCGGAAGTGACGAGGGGCAGGTCGCATGCGAGCACTACGACCGAACCGCCATGACCGGCACGCGACAGGGCCGACCAACCGGCCGCCAGGGCAGCCAGAGGTCCTTCGCCCGGGTGCTCCTCGGCGATGGCGGCCAGCCCCGAACACTGCGGTCCGACCTCGAGAGCAGGCTCCACGACGCCGGCCAACAGGGTGCCGAGGCGACGAGCACTCGGCTCGCCGTCGATCACCAAGGTGGCCTTGTCGTGGCCCATCCGCCGGCTCGATCCGCCGGTCAGCAGGAGGCCGGCGACATCGGCTACACGCGCTTCGGTCCTCGTGCTCGGCCCCCTCCCGTCAGTCCGGATCTCCGGTCCTCTCCGCCAGTCGCGTCGCCACGGCCAGGGCCTCGGCCGGGGCGATGCCGGCCCGGGCGGCCAGCCAGCACGAGAGCGGAGCGGCGAGGCGTTCCGACGCGTGGGCGGAAGTACTGGCCAAGTCGAGCAGATCGGTGGCCTCCTGCTCGGTGGGCGCGGGGACGCCGAGCTCGGTGGCGAGAGCCCGCAACCACATCTCCCCGGTCATAGCGGCCACACCGACGAACGGTAGCGCGGCCCGGACGGCTTGCCCACTGCCGCCGGAACAGGGCTCCCAGGGCTGCGTCGAGCCAGCTGCTGCGCGAGTGTTGTCGTGATCGTGCCGCCATTGGAGTGCTGAGGAGGTTCTGGACATGGCTACTGCGGTCATCGGCACCGGAGGGCTCGGATCGGCCATCGCCCGCCAGCTGGCGTCAGGCGGTGAGACCTTGCGGCTCGGGAGCGCCGACAATGAGTCGGCTCGAAAGCTGGCGGCAGAGATCGGCCCAACTGCGGTGGTCGCCGTCGACAATGGCGACGCGTTGCGGGGCGCCGATGCCATCATCCTTGCGCTGCGGTTCGGCGTGCTGAAAAGCGTCATCGACGAGATCGCCGACTCGCTCACGGACAAGCTCGTGGTCGTTCCGAGCAACCCGGTCAGCCTGGACGCACAAGGTAACGTCGTCCACATCCTGCCGAAAGGGCAATCTTCTGGCGAAGTTGTCGCCGGGTGGTTGCCGGCGGGCGCGCGCGTGGCCATGGCGTTTGGGACAATGTCGGCCGCTCTCTTCGAGTCCTCGAGCAACCGGTCGCCGGCGCTGGCGGTGCTCTTCTACGCGACCGACGACGACCGGGCTGGCCAGGAAGTTGGCCAATTGATCCGAACGGCCGGCTTCGAGCCGGTGAGGGTCGGCGGGCTCGAACAGTCGGGTCGACTCGAGGTCGGAGGCGACCTTCACGATCGTGTCGTCGGTCCCGCCGAGGCGCGTGCATTGATCGGCGGGGCCTGATCGCTTCGCTCCGCCGACGCCCTCCTCAGCGACCGGTGAGCCGCACCGGGAGGTCAACGGGACCATTCCCCCAGAACACCGGCGTCTTCCGCCAGGTCCACCCCTCCTCCACATGGAGGGTGTCGACCCGGTCGAGCATGGTCTCCAACACGACCTTGGCCTCGACACGGGCCAGTGCCGAGCCGGGACACACGTGAGGTCCGCCGCCGAATGCAACATGCTCTCGCCAGTTCGGACGGTCGAGCCGGAACTCGTCGGGATCGGCATGCACCGACTCGTCCCGGTTGGCCGAGGCCAGGCCGAACACGATCTTCTCCCCCTCGCACATCGCCGGGCCCATCGTGGTCGTGTCGGTGGCGACATTGCGGAGGAGCAGATGGATCGGGGGCTGGAGGCGCAGCGACTCTTCGATGGCTCGTTCGATGAGGGTGCGGTCCGACTTGAGGGTGGCGAAGATGTCGGGTCGCGTGGCCAATGTGGCCAGCAGGTTGGCGATGAGGTGCCGTGTCGTCTCGTTTCCGGAGATGATGAGGAACACGAGCTGAATCCGTATAGCGACGTCGGACAGGTGCCGGCCCTCGACCTCGGTTTTCAGCAAGCGGGTGAGAAAGTCGTCGGGAGGCGTCGGGTCCTCCCGGCGGGCGGCGATGAGGGCATCGACGTACGCGGTGAATTCCGGGTGGGCGCCGGCCAGCCCGACACCGCGCTCGGTGCGGTAAAGGGTGGGATAGGTCCCTTCCACTACTTCATCGCTCCAGCGCCAAAACCGTTGCCAGTCCTCCCGGGGCACGCCGATCAGATGGGCGATGACGTTGACCGGGATGGACACCACGAAGTCGGCGACCAGGTCGCCGTAGCCGCGACGAATCAGCGGGTCCAGGTACTCGTCGCACAGGTCTCGGATGAACGGTTCGAGGCGCATGGCCTTGTGATACGCGACGCTGGCATTGATGATCTTTCGCACCCTGCTGTGGCGGGGCTCGACTATCTCGTTGATGAACTGCTCCTCGTCGGGCACCACCACGCCGGGGGCGCGGAAACTGGCCACGAAGGTGTCCACCTGGCGAACCGCCTCGAGCACCTCGGCCTGCCTCGACAGGAACCACCCGACGGGGATGCGGGCCACGGGGCACTCGCGACGCATGGTCCGGAGCTGCTCGTAAGGGACATGGTCCTCGGCCCGGAAGGGATCGAGCTCCACGTCGACATGATCGTTCCCTGCCATCGCAACGCCCCCTTCGCCCACCCGCCCTATCAATCGACAGGTTAGGCAATTTCCACCCGTCCCGCGACTGGTTGAAGCCCACACTCACCGCGAGGAAGTGGTGCTACCACGTGGGCTGATGGCGGGCTAACCACCTTGGCAACTCCCATTGGCCGTTCAACACTGCAGGGACGGCGTTGGCGTGAGGAGGGTCCATTGGGAGCGGTCAGGTTGGCGTCAACTGAGCGCCGCTTGAGTCGTTCGGAAGTTCCGATGCAACGACCACATGCGCATTCCTGGACCGGCGCCCTCGGGCCAATTTGGCTGGCCAGCGTCAGGGATCTCCAATGGCGGTCGCGCCGCTTCCTCTTGGCGGTTTTTGCTACTGGTCTGGTTTTCGGCCTGGCGTTGATGATCAGCGGCGTCGCCAACAGTTTCAACGTCGAAGTGAGCAACACGGTCGGGGCGCTCGGTGCCCGATCCTGGTTCGTGCCAACGGGAAGTCTTGGGCCCTTCACCGTTGCCGCACCATTTCCCGCCAGTGACGTGGCGGCGATCCGGCAGATCCCGGGAGTGACGGCGGCGAATCCGATCCTCGTCAGTAGAGCGCTCACCGATGGAGCCATCACGACCTCCGATTCCACCAACGCTTCTGTATCGTCCGAGCAGGCGGTCAATCTCATCGGCGTCGATCCGGGAGGCGTGGGGTCACCCCGAGTCGCTGAAGGGAGACCTTTAGCGCAGCGGGATTCTGCCGTCGTAGATGAGAGCCTCGGCGTGAAAGTGGGTCAGGAGATCGCCCTCAACGGCATGAGGTTCAAGGTGAACGGACTTGTCAACGGCGTCACCTACTTCGCTGGGCAACCCGTTGTGTTCGTGACCCTGCGCGCAGCCGACGCATTGACAGCAGATGGTCACGCGTTGGCCACCGCCGTGCTCGCCAGAGGCATGCCGGTCCGTTCGACCAGTGGCTTCACGTCGCTGACCGATGCACAGGTCCGCGCTGACCTCGGACGCCCGACGGCGCAGGCGGCCGAGACGATCAGGCTCATTGAGTACCTTTTGTGGCTGGTAGCCGCCGGAATCATTGGCGCGATCGTCTACCTGTCGGCACTTGAGAGGCGGGGTGACTTTGCGGTCCTCAAGGCCGTCGGTACGCCCAGTTCGCATCTCTTTTCCGGCCTCGTGATCCAAGCGGTTCTCATCGCGCTCGGCGCAGCCATCGTCGGGATCCTCGTCGAAATACCAATGTCGGGCACCTCGCAGATGTCCGTCCGCCTGGCCCCATCGAATTACCTCGCCGTCCCTGTTGTCGCAGTGATCATCGGGGTCGTGGCCAGCATCCCGCCTGCCCGTAGGGCGGCGCGCGTTGATCCTGCGATCGCCTTCGGAGGCGGGAAATGAGCATGCTGGAGGTCACGGACCTCACCGTCGAGTACTCCAGCAGTGGGTACAAGGTCAGACCGCTGAACGATTTCACTCTTCATGTGGACAAGCGGGAGCTCACGGTGCTTCTCGGTGCGAGTGGTTGTGGGAAGTCGACACTGCTGTCGGCGATCGCAGGACTTCTCCGGCCGCTGTCCGGATCGATCCGCGTCGGCGATGCCGAGGTGGTCGGGCTGGGGAACAGGGCACTCACCCGGTATCGTCAAACGTCGGTCGGCGTCGTGTTCCAGGCCTTCAACCTCATCCCCTCGCTGAGTGCCCGTGAGAACATCGAAATCATTTGCCGCACTGCGGGCCAATCCCGAACCGCGGGGCGCGAGCGCGCCGAGCACCTTCTCGAGATGATGGACCTGGGAGACCGGATGAACCACCGGCCTGGGTCGATGTCCGGAGGTCAGCAACAACGGGTCGCCATCGCACGTGCGTTGGCCCTCGACCCCCCGGTCGTCCTCGCCGACGAACCCACCGCTCACCTCGACTACATCCAGGTCGAGGGCGTGCTCAAGACCCTCCGGGATCTCGCTGATGCCGACCGTGCCGTCATCATCGCGACGCACGACGAGCGGCTACTCCCGCTCGCCGATCGCATCGTCGAGCTGAGTCCTCGGGTCGCCCACGCGGCCACGGTCGAGGAGGATCGGCGCCTGGAGGACGGGGAGGTCCTCTTTCGGCAAGGCGAGCCGGGAGCGTTGGTCTACACGGTCGAGTCTGGCCTCATTGAACTAATTCGGCAGCGAGACGATGGCGCCGAAGAGGTCGTGAGCGAAATTGTTCCAGGTTCGTACTTTGGTGAGCTCGCTCCGACGTTCGGTTTGCCGCGGTCAGCAATGGCGCGTGCGGTGGGGCCCACGGTTGTGACGGGTTTCCCGGTGGGCGAAGTCCGAGCCCATATGCGCGCAGCCGCCAACAAAGAGTGACGACAGTTGCGCCTCAGCGAGATCGTTCGATCATACTTGTTTGGTGCCGGAGCAGCTGCCGCTCACCACGCTCTTGTCCTGGGTGTGGATCGCCCACACCATTGAGGTCGACAATGCCTTCGAGAAGGCCTCCTCCGAGCGGGTAGGCCGCCTCTTTCGTGTCTCGCTGCCGATGTGGACCAACGGCTTGCGGTTCATTGACGAGGACGGCATCTCGGTCGACGAGCTCCGCAGTCGTGCCCGCGCCGAGTGCAATATCGGCGGACTGGAGCGGTGGGGCTGGATCTCGGTCGGTGAGGCGGGCGGAACGCGGCGGGTCGGCTACGGCAGCCACCGCGGTGCCAAAGGTGACGTTGTCTTGCGCCCGACACGTGCCGGGGCGTACGCCCGTCGATTGTGGCCGCGCGTCGTGCAGGACGTCGAGGAGCGGTGGCGCGCGCGTTTCGGCGCCGATGTGATCGACGCGTCGCGTCACGCTTTGATGGCGGCCGTGACCCCTATGCCGTGGTCCCCGCCGGAAGTCCACCCCTCTGATGGTTTCAACACGCACGTCATCGTCGGCGCTGGGGCAGTAGATGCCGAACGACCCCTGGTCGTGCTGCTCGGTCAGGTGTTGACGGCCTTCACGGTCGACTATGAGTTGCATGCGGAGGTCTCACTCCCGCTCGGAGCCAACATTTTGCGCGTCGTGGGCACCGATACCGTCCGTGTCCGCGATCTGTCGGCCCTGACCGGGCTTTCGAAGGAGGGTATCGCCATGGCGGCCGGTTACCTACAGCGAAAGGGTCTGGCCATGGCCGCATCCGGGCGCGCCCTCTCCCTCACACCCAGCGGACTCCAGGCCCTGGACGGGTACCGGCAGTGGGCCGCGCGGCCGAAGGACAAGGAGCTGCGTGCCGCACTCGACGCTGTCCTGGCGCAACGCAGCGGATTGTCGGCGGGTCTTGCTCCTCCCGAGGGTTGCTGGCGCGGGACAAAGCCGTATTTTGCGCAGACGCAACGCTTGGTGGCCGACCCGACGAGCGCGCTGCCCTGGCACCCGATGGTCCTGCATCGAGGTGGGTGGCCCGATGCCAGCTAGTGCGGGTCAGGGCGAGGAAGTCTCGACCTCGGGGAACAGGTCGCCTTGGGCCGCCCCTGCACCGGCCGCCCCGTCACCGCTGCCCCGGAGGACAAAGGCGATGCCGACCGCCAGCACGGCGCCGGCGAGCGGGCCGGCGACATAGACCCAGTATCCGGTGAAGCTTGCGCCCACCAGATCTGGTCCGAAGGTGCGGGCAGGGTTCATGGAGGCGCCCGAGATGGGGCTCGCCCACAGCCCCGCCAACGCGACGTAGCCCGCCACCCCGAAAGCACCGATGATGCCGACGTTTTGGGCCCCCGAGGCGGTGCCGAGGATCACGCTCACCAGTCCCATGGTCAGTATCAGTTCCATCCCGAACGCCGCGACGTCCGAGTAGCTGTGGGCCGGATAGTTGGAACCGTAGACGGCTGAGACATTGATGACGGCGTGCAGGAAGAGGGCGCCGAGCGTGGCACCTAAGAGCTGCACGACGATGTAACCCGGTACCCTCCACCAAGGGAAATCGCGGCGCAGCGCGAACGCAATGCTGACGACCGGGTTCAGGTGCGCGCCGGACACCTTACCCATGAACAAGATGATGGCCATAACCATCAGGCCCGGGGCCACGACGGCCGCTTGGCGACTGATTTCTCCGGGGAAGGCATGGCCCATCATTCCCGCGCCGGCGGCAACCAACACGAGGAGGAACGTGCCGAGCAGTTCCGAACAGAGACGGCGCCATTCCTGGTGAGGGTCGTTGAAATTGTTGATTCGGTCGATGACACCCTGCTCGTATCGGGCGAGTGGGCCGCCCTTCATCGGTATTTTCTGGCTGGTTGTCATGGCCACCTCGTCTGGGGAAATTCTTGGACCCGCCGTGGCGCCAGACGGTCAGCCGGTCATGAGCCGTAACGGGGCGTTGGCATCAGGCTGGCCCACGGGGGAGAAGGCGCGGGAACGTGCCTCATTCACCGGGGCAGTGGACTGTAGAAGACCAGGCCGTTGCCCTTGTGGTCGTAGACCACGGCTCGGCGTTCGTGTGCGTCGTTGTACGGTCCCTTCACAATGGCACCGCCGTTGGCCTCAATGGCCTCGGCGGCGGCGTCGACGTCGGCGGTCTTGATGCCGACGACGACATGGCCGGGCATCGGGTGGTCCACGGCGGTCGCCAGCGCCAGAGTGATCGACCCACCGTCGAGGGCGGCGTAGTGGGCCCCGTCGCGAAACTTCAGCGACATCCCGAGGGTTTCGGTGTAGAACCGGATCGATTCGTCCAGGTCGTCGGTTGACAACACGACCATTCGTACATCGTAATCGCTCAATTGTGCCTCCTTAGGACGGCACCATCCTAGAGAATCTCGGTTCCGGCCGTCTTCAATTTCGAGCCAAGATTCCTCCGAGTGACGTTCATCGACGTTACGCAGCGTCCGGTCGACAATTCCCAGAAAGTTCAGAATCCCGGGAACCAAAGAGACACCCTGACCGACTACCTACGCGTGCGCCACGCCATTGGCAGCGCACAGCCGCACTCACCTAGGGAGGCAGGGCGCTATGCCGGGCATGGGCACGGGTCTACGGACCAACGATCCCACCATTGTTTCCGCGTTCCACACCGCGCTCCTCCACCAGGGACTTATCGTGTTGCTGATCCTGGCCGTGGCCGGGATCTCCTTGAACGTGCTGAGGACGCTGCAGTTCCGCCGGGCCGCCCGGGGCGGTGATGGCAACCAGGGTGTTCTTCGACCCGACGACCCTCCCGAGCCCCCGGCCCGTCGACTCCTGCGCGTCTCCTTTGGTCTCATCTGGGTGATCGACGGGATCCTTCAGGGCCAATCCTCAATGCCCCTCGGGATGGTCCCCCAGGTCGTCCAGCCCACGACGGCTGCTTCGCCGACCTGGGTCCAGCACCTGGTGAACGCAGGGGCCACTGTCTGGAGCTATCACCCCGTCCAGGCAGCAGCGGCGGCGGTGTGGATCCAGATCGGCATCGGCCTGTGGCTGCTCGTCGTACCCCGGGGCATGTGGTCACGGGCAGGGGGCCTGGTGAGCGTCGGGTGGGGTCTCTTGGTCTGGGTGTTCGGCGAGTCCTTTGGGGGAATCTTCGCCCCCGGTCTGACATGGTTGTTCGGTGCGCCGGGTGCCGTGCTCTTCTACTGCGCCGCCGGCGCCCTCATTGCCCTGCCCGGCCGGGCCTGGGCGACACCCCGACTCGGTCGAACCGTGTTGCGCGTCCTGGGGGTGTTCTTCGTCGGCATGGCCCTGCTCCAGGCGTGGCCAGGTCGTGGCTTTTGGAGCGGACAGACCCGCTCGGGCGGTGTGGGCACGCTCACGGGGATGGTCCAGCAGATGGCGCAGACACCCCAGCCTCGCACCCTCTCGTCGTGGGTGACGAGTTTCGCGGCGTTCGACGCCAGCCACGGGTGGGGTGTCAACCTCTTCGTGGTGCTCGCCTTGGCGGGGATCGGCGCCGCCTTCCTCACCGCCCGGCCCCGGGTCGTCCGAGTGGCCCTGCTCGCCCTTGTCGTGCTCTGTCTGGCCGACTGGATGCTCATCGAGGACTTCGGTTTCCTGGGGGGGGTCGGCACCGACCCCAACAGCATGATTCCACAGGCTCTCGTGTGCATTGCGGGCTATCTGGCTTTGACCAGGCCGGTGGTGGTCACGAACGCTGGCGTCGTACCGATCGTGCGGGCGCCGGTCGGCGTCGGATCCTGGCGCCAGCGCCTGATCACGAGTCCGGGCTATGCGTTCAGATTCGTGGCCGCATCGGCCGCCATCGGGGTTGTCCTTGTGGGCGGTATCCCGATGGCCGTGGCCGCAGCCAACCCGAACGCCGATCCGATTTTGGCCACGGCCGTCGACGGGACCCCGAACGCGGTCAACTTCCCCGCACCAGCCTTCACACTTGTCGATCAGCATGATCGACCGGTCTCGCTGACTGACCTTCGTGGGAAGACCGTCGCGCTCACATTTCTCGACCCTGTGTGCACCTCGGACTGTCCGGTCATCGCCCAGGAGTTTCGCCAGGCCGATCAGATGCTCGGTGCCCTGTCCAAGAAGGTTGAGTTCGTCGCCATCGACGCAAACCCCCTGTACACCGCACCCGACTATCTCCTGGCCTTCGACGACCAGGAGAACCTCTCACGGATCTCCAACTGGGCGTACCTGACCGGGCCGCTCACCCAGCTCAAGCCCATCTGGAACAACTACGGCATCCTGATCGGGTACTCACCGGGCGGGGCAATGATCGCCCACGGCGAGTTGGCCTATGTCATCAGCCCGACCGGCCAGATGCGCTACTCCTTGGACAGTGACCCCGGTGCTGGGACCTCGGCCACGCGGTCCTCCTTCGCAGCGACGCTTGCCGACGCGATTACCCGCACTGCCAACGGGTCATGACCCGAGCTCGCCGCCGCCCCGGGCGCAGGTCGCATGTCCAGGCCGTCGTTCCCTTCGTGTTCGTGGCTGCGGTCGGGATGAGCGCGCTGACCGTCGCCCCGGCCGGAGGGGCCTCAACCTCTGGTGTCCCCGCCATCCAGATACCGCTCGCCACATCCATCCACTCCAGCGCGGGCACATGGGTGACGCTGCCTATGGGGGATCTCAGCCAACCGCTCAATACGTTCTGGCAGCTGTTCTTCCAGCCCACCGGCACCACGTCCTGGTCCAACAAGGTCGAGGCCACCGCCGTAGCCACCAACGGCGGTCTGGTGCTGGCATCAGCTGCGAATCAGCCGTTCGTGGTCGGTGTGCGACCTTCGAACCTGCTGCACTTCTCCCCGCTGATCTCCACCGACGACGGGGGGCACTCGTGGTCCCCCGGATTGCTCCGAACTGGGTTGGCGACAAGCCCCAGCGCGCTCTCCACCGGATTGACCGGTCAAACCCTCGCCCTCGTGGGCGACGGGCTCGGGGCCCAGGTGCGGACGAGCACCGGAGGTCTCTCGAAGTGGGGGACCCTTACCACGGCCCGGCAACTCGCTTCGGGGAGCGGCGGCAAGGCCTGCGGGCTGGATTCGCTGACCGCCGTAGCCTCCTGGGCGGGTCGCGCGATCGTGGGGGCGGACTGCAGCCGACCCGGCGTGGTGGGGATCTTCGCCGAGCAGGCGGGCAGCTGGAACCTCGACCCGATCGCTCTCTCCGGGTCGCTCCGGCGCGATCGCGTCGAAGTGCTCGCGCTGGAGCAGACGACGGACGGGCTGATTGCCGTCCTCGGGATCTCGGAGAAGGCGGGGACGGCAGTCGTCGCCGCCTGGACGACGAACACCACCCGGTGGATCATCTCACCGGCGCTGACCCTGGCTTCGAGTCACCACCTCGTGTCGTTCGGACCGGCGGACGGAAGCAGTCTCTTCGTCGTCTCCGCGAGCTCGTCTGGCTCAATGCGGTTGGCCGTCGTCGACGATCCGGGCGCCCCCTGGCGTCAGCTGCCGCATCCACCCTCGAACACGGCCACCGTGGCCTTCAGCCCCACTTCCCCGACCATCGATGCGTTCGCCGTCCACAACTCGACGATGACCGTGTGGGCATTGGGCTCGGGATCTTCCGACTGGGTGAAGAGCCAGGTCGTGCACGTCCCGATCGAGTTCGGTTCGTCACATTGACGCGTCTTCGTCGTTGGGGACGGGCCGCGAACGAGGGGTCCCTGTCGTGTGTCGACGTCCGCGAAGCGATTTCGGCTTCTCTCGATTTCGAGACGCCCGGAGTCCGAGCCAAAGAGTCCGAGGCTCACCTGGCCCGTTGTCAGCAGTGCCGGCGTTTCCAACTGAGCGTGAGTTCTCTCACGCTCCGGGAGGGCCTCCGGCCCTCCCGCCCTGCGCCTGATGCACTGAAGGAGTTACTGGCGACCGAATTGGCCCGTACCGTAGGGTCAGCGCCTGTCGGACCGGCCCGGTCGTGGCGCATCGGTCGGGGTTTGCGGTGGCGTCGACGCGCCCAATGGGTTGGAGCGCTGGCCCCAGCCGCGCTTGCGGCGGCGGTCCTCCCCCTCGGGGCCATGTCGAGCGCGCACGCGCTCCCGACGCACGCGCCCACCCCGTGCACCCTCCACCTCCGGTCTCACCAGGTACCGGCTGCGCCACATTTCATACCGCTCGTACCTAGCCTGGGGCAGTCAATGTGAGTTGCGCGGATGAACGCCCGGCACCATGGCCCGGCCACGAAGTGGCAATGTCCGGATTATCGGAGGAAGCGAAATGACAGACATCGATGAAATGACGAACATCGATGAGTACCCGGGACCGCCCATCGCCCACCCCCACCGATCGTTTTCACTTGTAAGAACCCAGCGCACCCTCCAGATCGTCCTTGGTCTGTTCTGGCTGCTTGACGCCGGGCTGCAATTCCAGCCGTTCATGTTCGGGAGTGGGTTCACCACCACCTACCTCTTGAACAACGCGCAAGGACAGCCCGACGTCATCCGGTGGATCATCACCAACGTCGGGCACTTCGTGGGTCCCCACGTCGCCGTCTGGAACACGTTCTTTGCCCTCATTCAGGTGGCCATCGGGGGAGGGTTGCTGTTCCGGCGCACGGTACGTCCGGCACTGGCCATCTCGTTCTTCTGGGCGTTCGGGGTCTGGTTCTTCGGTGAAGGCCTGGGTTTGATCTTCACCGGATCTGCCTCGGCCCTCACGGGCGCACCGGGGTCGGTCTTCATGTACGGGTTGATCGGTCTGATGGCGTGGCCGCGCCGGGCCCGAGGACGCGCCGACGAGAGTGCCGACGTCGAGCAGAAGGTGGGCGTGGCGTCATCGGCGGCGGCCCAGGGGATCGGTGGGGCGGTCACCCCGCTCGCGGTGTGGAGCGGGTTCTGGGCGCTCGCCGCCGTTCTGTTCCTCCTCCCGAATAATCGGACGCAGACCTCGGTGTCGAGTGCGATCAGCGGAATGTCATCGGGGGAGCCGAGCGCGTACGCCCACTTCTTGACCCATGTCGGCAATCACTTCGGCTCAGTGGGAACGCAGGGCGCCTGGCTACTGGCCGTCGCGTCGCTCGTCATCGGCGCGGGACCCTTGGTGGCGCGACGACCGCGGATCTTCCTTTTTGCCGGGGGACTGCTCTCGTTGGGCTTTTGGGTCACCGGCCAGGGTCTGGGCGGTATCTTCACCGGGTCGGGCACCGACCCCAACTCCGGACCCCTGGTCGCCCTCCTCGCCCTTTCGATGATGCCGACCATCGAAGCTGATCAATTCTCCAGTCGCCCTCCGCTGGCGTCG
>Ga0182030_10001906_pt1 | contig 43759 bp, 34 predicted proteins | sample 812S3MmetaG_FD_121299 | JGI IMG/M metagenome (GOLD analysis project Ga0182030, IMG submission 121299) | Permafrost microbial communities from Stordalen Mire, Sweden - 812S3M metaG (Illumina Assembly) | ecosystem: Environmental > Terrestrial > Soil > Wetlands > Permafrost | place: Sweden... | reverse complement strand
TTCAAAAGCCGTCCACCCCGCAAACGCCGCTCTTCCATCCACTCGTAATCCCTTCTTTTGCTCATTCCTCCTTGAAGCAGGAAGTGCACCACTACGTCAGTCTGTTATGCAGAGATCAGTAAGTAGGCGAGGCCTCGGTAATAGTTGGGATGCACGTTAAACAAACTTATCTCGGCGTATCCATGATTATACAGGACGACATTTTCGTCATCCCTCTTCGTGGGGCCGTGGACAGCCGAGTCCGTGGAGAGAGGCGCCGATTTGGAATTCGGGTGGAGGGCCTGATTGAAGTCCGCAATTGCCTCGTCGTAATGCTTCTGATTGTAGTAAGCCAGACCCCGGTAGTAATAGGTTAGGGTGTTTAGGGGATCGAGTTGGATGGCCCGGTTGTAGTCTGCGAAGGCTTTATCGAGATCTCCCTTCGATTCGTAATCAGCACCACGGTCCCTGTAGGCGGACGCCATTTCGGGGTCGAGACTAAGGATATGGTTTAGGTCGGCAATTGCCTTGTCATAATCTCCCTTACACGAGTAAGCAGACGAGCGGTTGTAGTAAGCCAGCGCGTAATTCGGTTTGAGATCAATGGTTTTGCTGAAATCTGTAATTGCTCGGTTATAATCGCCTTTGTAGAGTGCTTCTGACCCCCGTCCGAATAGAACGTCGGCGTTTTGTCGCGAACAACTTCGAAAAAAAAGGGCGCCGCCTACCAGGACAAGCGCGAGTAAAACAAGGTGGAGCATCCTTGCTTTTACGAATTGTCCGAGGCGAGCCATCTTCGTCATTGGTTTCAGATGTTTTGTCTGTTTGTATCTAGTAAAAGCCTGCCCATGTTGGTAGCTCGCCTGTGGTGGCTAGGGAAGCTTTACTGCCCACCTTCGGATCAAGCTCTTGAGTTTTGGAACGAAGGAGCGGCCTACTTCTCCTCATGATAGGGCTGGTGGGCCTGGAAGAGGGTCAAGCGGGCCTGGCCGTCGGCGGTGTCGCTGGGAGTCAGGCTGAGTGAAAAAGTCAGGTATTTGTTCTCCCATTTCACGGCGTTATCGAAATCTCCCGCTCCGCGTAGGCCGCCGCGAGGGTGTCAATTGAGGCGGCGTATTGCCAGTTCGAGAGTTGACAGGCGCGCGTCGCGTACACCACGGCTTTCTTCCCGTCGCGCAAACTGGCGTCGGGACATGTGGCCAAAGTCCAGGCGTAATTATTGACGATCACCGCGTTTTTGGGATCGAGCGTCATGGCTTGTTTGTAGTCGGCAAGGACCTGGGCGTAGTTTCCTTTTGCGAGGTCGACATCGGCGCGGAGTTCGTAGGCAGCCGGGTCCTTGGGATTGAGCGCGATGGCTTGGGTGAGTTCAGCCATGGCGCGGTCGTTTTCGCTGTTGGCGGAGGCTGTCTTGCCTTCCTGGAGAAAGTAGGAGGCCACCGTCCGCGAGTAGATGGGAAGAAGCAGGGCACAGCCCAACGCGGCAACCGCGATCGCAACGACCGCGAACAAAACAAAGCCGATTGTCTTCATAATGCGAATGATCCTGGATGATTCGTCGTCATGGTTTTCAAATATACTAAAAAAGACGGAATGGTAAAAGCTACGGATTGGTTGCCGGAACGAGCAGCGACGCATTACCGACCCAGAGCGAGAAATAGGGCTTAGCTGAGTCGGAGCGTTTCATAAGGATGAGGAAGGGCTTGTCGAAGATCATGTAATGCGGTTCTGGTTTGGCGAACACCGCGCTTGCTGCCATGGCAACCACCGCTTCGGATTTTAAAATCGCGCCGTTTTCATTGAGTTGAAAACGGATCAATTGTTTAACGGTTTTCGTTTTTAAATTTTTGACGTGTGCCGTCAGACCCGGTTGCAGGATAAGGCCTTCCAGGGCTGGAAAGTCTCCGCTCAAATCGAAATTCAGCTTGGGGACGGCCAGAAGATCGCCGGCGATTGGCATCACGGGTTTGTTCGTCGTTGCTCGTTGCAAGACATTGTCAATGGTGGCTTGCAAAGTCGACGCGGGCGGGATTTTTGCCATGATCAGTTCATCATCCCGTGACTTCGTTTTTAGCTTGATGACAAAATCATCGGGGGATTGGTAGTCGCAGATGGAGACTTGCTCGATCAATCCATCGGGTAACCGTTGGAAGTTTGTCGTAAAGCCAAAGTTCTTCACCTTGCTTTTACTGAAATCGAGCGGGGAGTTATCTTCGAACGGCTGGGCAAACGCGAGGTTCTTGTAGAGGTAGGCGTAGGCGACGAAATCGTCCGGGCCGGGGTTGCGCGGTTTCTCCGGAATCAATTCGGGAGAGGCCGCGCCGTGGAATGTTTTCTCCAGCGCCGCGCGAATCTCGTCCTCCACATTGTTGCGCTCGAAGTCGGCCAGGGCAACGTAGCTCGCGGCGTCGAGGTCCGTGCCGGTGAAGTCCTCCTGATTGAGCAGATTGACCACGGATGGCTGGTCGACAAAGCGAAGCTTCTCACCGACGAGATAGATGGCTTCGTTCCAGGCCAGTTGCAGCGTGCCGCACCAGAGAACATTTTTGCCGGGATCGAGCGGGACATCGGGATGGGCCACCAGTTGCGTGTCCTTGAGCTTGGAGACATCCGCTTTAAGCAAACCCTCTTTGGAAAAGGAATCGGCGTGAGATTCGGGCGGGGGTTCGGCGATCGCGCCACCGAGCGTCCCCCAAGCTGCCAGACCTGCCATGACCCATAAGCGCCATTTCATAACCAAGTTGGTAGCTTGCCTTTGGGCGGCGGGGAAGCTTTTGTCTTCGCCCGTTTCATGCGTTTCATTGTGACGCCGTGGTTAAATATGATAGCGTGGCTTTAGCATATGCAGCCGCTGGCCCTATCCACTTGCTGGAATTCTTACCGGCATCAGGATGGCTACGCAATGCTCAGGGAAATCCGGCAACTCGGATTCCCCGTGTGTGAATTGGGCCACGCGATACGGTTTTCCCTTTGGCCGGGCATTCTGAAAGCGTTCGAAGAGGACCTCATCAAGATCCAGACGCTGCATAATTTCTGCCCGGTGCCGACGAGCATCTTCCGGCCCGATCCGAACTGTTACGAATTTTCCGATGCGCGACCAGCCATCCGCGCCGCCGCGATCAAGGGTACGGAGGAAACCATTCGTCATGCGGCCCGGTTCGGTTCGAAGGCCGTCATTTGCCATTTGGGAAGCGCGGGTCCTTACGGCGTCTCCCGCAAGCTGGAAAATATTTATCTCAAGGGAGGTTATCTGACGCGTCGCTATACGGATATCAAGGTCCAGGCTGTGCGGGAGCGCAAAGAAAAGTTTTCCGTGGTGTGGCCGCGAATCAAGGCGTGCCTGGAACCCCTGGTCGCGCTGGCGGGAGAATTGAACATCCGGCTTGGTTTCGAAATCCGGCAGGAATTCGAGGAGTTTCCCCACGAGGAGGAATTTCCCGAAGTCCTGGCCGCCTTCCCTCCCGAAGTGGTCGGGTACTGGCACGATTTCGGCCATTCCCAATGCAAAGAATTCCTGGGCTGGCACGATCACGCCGAGACGCTGGCTCTCCGCAAGCCGCGCATGTTTGGCGCCCACATTCACGATTGCCGCCGTCCCCAGGAAGATCACCTGCCGCTCGGCCACGGCGAAATTGCATTTAGCTCGCTCTTGCCCCTGATCCCGGAAAACGCTATCGGTGTACTTGAACTCGCGCCGGGAACGCCGGAGGAGCAAGTCATCGCCAGCCGTCATTTATGGAATTCTTACGTCGCCGCGTCGGGCTGATCCTGCAAATTCTGGTCTCGGCACTCATCATCGCCGGGCTGACGAGAGTGGTCGACTGGCGTCTGGTTTGGTCCAACGTCCGCACCATGGATCCCGTCTGGATAGCGGCCGGGTTCCTCTGTTTTGCTCCCGTCCTGATCACCGTTTCCTGGCGCTGGCGTATGTTGCTCAGTGTGCACGGCGTTCATCTCAGCTTTTGGCGCATTTTTGAACTCACCATGATCGGGCAATTTTTTAGCGCCGTGGGCGTGGGTACCACCGGCGGCGATGTTATCAAGATTTTTTATGCCGCCCGGGCCGTCCCACAAAGGCGCGCCGCCGTGGCCTTCACCATTATCGTCGACCGGGTCATTGGGCTGGTCGCCCTTCTTCTCTTCGGCGTGGTTCTTTCCATTCCCAACCGCCATCTGCTCTTGTCCACTCCTCACACCCGGGCTGCGACGCTCACGTTTTATCTTTTCGCGCTGGCCGGGGTCGTGGCCTCCTTACTGGCTTGCATCGGCCCCTTCGTGATGAAAATCCAGACGCTTCGTTCCCTTGTCAAAAAACTGCCCCTGGTCCATCGCGGCGCTTCGCTTTTCATGGCCTATGAACATACCGCCCGGGCCTTCGGCACCAATTTACTGGCGCTTGCCGGCTCCCTGCCGTCGCACATCTTCAGTACCCTCTTGGGTTACTGCGTTCTCCGGGCGATGCACCTTCAGCCCGAGCCCCCTTTCTTTACCTCCTGCGCCATCATTGCCATCGTCAATATGCTCATCGCCCTGCCGGTCAGCGTTGCCGGCCTCGGTGTACGCGATATTCTTTACATCATGTTTTTCGGGCTTCTCGGCATCGACAAGGACCACGCTTTTGCTCTATCCATCACCTGTTTCGCAATGAATATGGTCTGGAGTCTGGTTGGTGGGCCGTTCTATTTTTTTTACCGGCATGAGACCCATACGCCTCCGCCTGACGTGGCCGAAGTGGAGCCGATTTTTTCCGAGCGATGAACCCGCGTGCGTGTGACATTGTCGCTCAACTCCAGCGAGCCGGGTACGTCGCGTATCTCGCGGGAGGCTGCGTGCGCGATCATCTTCTCGACATCGAGGCGAAGGACTATGACGTCGCCACCAGCGCCCGGCCTGAGGAAGTGCAGCGGCTTTTCCCGCGCGTCACCGACCTCACCGGCAAGTCCTTCGGTGTGGTGCGCGTCATGGTGGGAGACGAGTTTTACGAGGTGGCGACCTTTCGCCAGGACGGGCCCTACAAGGATGGACGGCACCCGGAATCGGTCCGCTTTGCCACGGCGGAGGAGGATGCGCAGCGGCGCGACTTCACCATCAACGGGCTCTTCTTTGATCCGGTCGCGGATCGCCTGATCGATTATGTGGGGGGCGAAGCCGATCTCCGCGCCGGGATTATTCGCGCCATCGGAAATCCGTTGGACCGTTTCACGGAGGACCATCTCCGCCTTCTGCGCGCCATCCGTTTTGCCACTCGTCTAATCTTCAAGATCGAGCCGAAAACCTGGGAGGCGATTCGCGCGGAAGCCTCGATGATTCGCACGGTGAGCGCCGAACGCATCCGCGACGAGTTGAACAAAATTTTTAGCGCGGCGAAACCCGAACTGGGTCTCGACCTGCTCGACCAAAGCGGTCTGCTTAAGGAAGTCCTGCCCGACATCGCCGCCATGCACGGCGTCGAGCAGCCGCCTCAATATCATCCCGAAGGCGACGTCTACGAGCATGTCAGGCTTATGCTCTCGAAGATCGAGCAGCCGAACCTGGACCTGGCCCTCGGCGTTCTCTTCCACGATGTTGGCAAAAAACCGACGGCGAAGGTGGATGAAAACGGGCGCATCCGTTTCAACGAACACGAAAGCGTGGGCGCGAATATGGCGGAACAGATCATGACCGGGCTGCGCTACGACAATAAAAGCATCCAGACCGTGCGCGAACTGGTCCAGCACCACATGCAGTTCAAGGACGTGCCTCGTATGCGCGCCTCCACGCTCAAGCGCATGATGTCGCGCCCGACGTTCCCGCTCGAACTCGAATTGCACCGCATTGATTGCGCCAGCTCCCACGGCGACCTGAGCCACTACGACTTCCTGAAACACCAGCTTGAAACCATGAGCGCCGAGGAGATCGATCCACCGCCGCTTATCTCGGGACGCGACCTGCTCGCCATGGGCCTGACGCCGGGCAAAATGGTTGGCAGAATTCTCGACGCAGTGAAGGAGGCCCAACTCGAAGGAACGGTCCAGACCCGCTTTGAAGCCCTCGACATGGCCCGCAAGCTGGCCAACGTGGGGATGGAGACGCGTCCGCTTCCGCCGCCTCCTGAGTCGCCGCCCGTAGAACCTAAAACTCCGAGCAATTAAAAACGATCCGGTAAACGCACCGTGGACTGCGGCATACCACCTTGCACTTTTCCTGGATCAGCGTTGAGCCGCACACCGGACAATGCTGATCCGTTTGCTTTTCTGGATTGGGTTCCGGCGACGCTTCCCGTGGTGAAGACGGATCGAGTTCCATGGCTAGAGATTTTCCAGCTTGTACTGCACGGGTACGCTCACGACCTGTCCCGCGAAAGCCAGGCTATGCCAATGCATACGGATAAACGACCGGGTTTCGGAATCAAGAATCGGGACGCCGCTGGATTGCTCCACTTCGGCGTGGGTGACGTCGCCTTTGCCGTCGAATTGCACATTCATGACCACCATCCCCGTTTGCCTGCGGTCACGCGCTTCGGTCGGGTAGGGAGGATGCGGAAGTTCATCGAGGCCGGGCGCGTAACTGGAGGGAGCCGCAGGCTTGGAAGAGCTTTGCGTCATCGTAGTTGCCGTGTATGAAATTGCCGCCTGAATCGCCACTTGAATTGTGGCCGGTGTCACCGGCTTTGGCTTGCTTGGCTGAGCGGCGAGGACTGGCACGGTCGCCTTGGGAGGAGCGGGCTTGATCTCGGGCTCAGGCCTCAGATGGGCGACGGCCACAGTCTGGGCGGGAGCCGGGGGCTTCATCGCGGGTTTTGGTGGTTGCGGGGGACGGGGCTGCCTTGGCGGCGGGGCGATGGTTATTTTTTCGAGAGTGATCGAAGGAGATCCCAGTTTGGAACCGTTTTGGGGCAGCAGCAGATGGGATCGATCAAAAAAAATCACCCCGAGCAGAATGCAAAGCGCGAGAACGTGAAAAGCGCATGACGCGAGAAAAGCGCGAAGGCGATGGGGGTGCTCCTTATCCGCGAGCGAATTAAAGATAAGATCGAGCCGGCCCATGGCAGAGCGATCCTGCCACAATATTCTCATTTTCCAATTTCCAAATCTAGCGATGCGCCAACTCGGCCTCGGTTTCCTCTTTGGCGTCGGCGGTATCGAGTTCCAGCCGGACGTGATGGGAACTGTCTTCGATCGGCGCCATGAGATCGTAGAGGCACGGCACCACGAGCAGCGAAAAGAGCGTGGAAACGCATACGCCGCCGATGATCACCACCGCCATCGAGACCCGCACTTCCGCGCCGGGCCCGATGCCCAGCGCTGGGATGATCGAAGCCGCTACGGTCGCCGCCGAGGTCATGACAATCGGGCGCAACCGGATTGGGCCGCCGATGAGGATCGCCTCACGCAACGTCCGCCCGTATTCGCGCCGCTGCTTGTTGAAGAATTCCACCAGCAGGATCGAGTTTTTCAGCGTGATACCCATCAGCACGATAATGCCGATCATGCTGTAAAGATTGATCGAATTGTGGGTGACCAATAGCGAGAGGAATGCGCCCGTGAGCGAGAAGGGGAGCGCGATCATTACCGGTATCGGATGGATGAAGCTGTTGAACTGCACTGCCAGCACCATGTAGGAAATAAGAAGCCCCAGCAGGAAGGTGAAGCCGAAGCTCCTGAAACCCTCGACGACATCCTTTGAGGCGCCGACTTCGGCCAGCTTGTAGCCGTCGGGCAGCACGTTTTTCGCCGTCGTGCGGGCGAATGCCATCACCTGGTCGAGCGATTTTCCCGTGGCCGCGTTGGCGTAAATATTGATCGCCCGCTCACGCATCTCCCGTGTAATGGTGAGCAACTTTTTCTCCTCGGTGACCTTGGTCGCGGACGAAAGCGGGATCAGTTCGCCGTAGCTCGTTCGGATGAGCAGCTTGTCGATGTCCGAGGTGGTCTGCCATTGTTCGGGCAGGAGTCGAATGCGCACGTCGTACCGGCGGATGCCGTTGGTAAAGTAGCCCTGGCGCACTCCGCCGATCGCCGTGTTGATCGTGTCGGCGATGTCCTGCACGCTCACGCCGCTGGCCGCCGCCTTTTCGCGGTCCGGCTCTACATGCACCTCGGTCACGCCGTCCCGGAAGTCGGTGTCGACGTCGGTCATCATTCCGCTTGAAGTGAACCGTTTCGTCAAATCTGCGACCTTCTCCTTGAGCACGGCGTAGTCGGGGCCGCGCACGCTCAACTCGATGGTCGTGCCTCGTTTGGCGCCTCCGAAACTACCTGAAGGATTGATGATGAAAGCGTCGAAATCCTTCGGGATGCGCTTCTTGATTTCGTCGCGGATGGAGTCCATCACCTGCTGTTGGTTTTGTTTGCGCTCGCCGCGGTCTTTGAGCGAAATAAACGACATGCCCTTATTGGTTTCTCCGCCCTCAAAGCCGCCCGCGTTGACAAAGTAATGGGCGATGGCGGGATTGCCCTGGAAGATTTTTTCCATCTCCGCCGCCTTGCCGCTGGTGAAAGCGAGCGAGGAGCCAACCGGCGTCTGGAACTGGACAATGAAAACGCCGATGTCCTGCGTCGGCATGAATTCCTTCGTGATCCACATGATCGACGTCATGGAAAGCGCGAACATCCCGAGCGCGATAGAGACGACCTTCCAGCGATGCTCGACGCTGAGCGCCAGCGCACGACCGTAGCCGCGGGCAAACGCGGCAAAGATCCGGTTCACAAAAACGGCGAACCGGTATTCGTCCTCCTTCGCCGTCATGATCTGGGAGCAGCGCATCGGGGTGAGGGTGATTGCCTCCAGCAGAGAGAGTCCCACCGCCGTGGAGATGGTCATGCCGAACTGGAAAAGAAAAACGCCGATAAATCCGCTGACCAGCAGGACCGGGATAAAGACCGCGATGACCGAGATGGTCGCCGCTGTCGCGGCAAAGCTGATTTCCCGCGCGCCGTCCAGCGCGGCCTGCCTCGCCGTTTTGCCCATGTGAAAATGGCGCACAATATTTTCCAGCACCATGATCGCGTCGTCGACCACGATGCCGATGGCGAGCCCCATGCCGAGAAGCGTGAAAAAATTGAGCGTGAACCCGAGCATGTCCATCACGATGAACGTCCCCAGCGCCGAAGTTGGAATGGAAAGCAGGACGTTGAACGTCGAAGTCCACGAGCCGAGAAACGCCCAGCAAACCAGCCCGGTGACGATCACTGAAAGCAGCACGGTCAGCTCGGTTTCGTTGATGGCATCTGAGGTGAAACGCGTGCCGTCGAAGTTGACGGCCATGCGCAGATCCGGATCGGTGACGGCGAGTTCCTTGTTGACCTCGTCCACGAAATCCCGCACCGCCTTGCCTACTTTCACGTCGTTTTCGCCGTGCTGTTTTTGAATGCCGACGCCCAGCGTAATCTTTCCGTCGCTGCGCGCCAGGCTCCGCGTGTCGGCCAGGGCATCCTCAATTGTAGCCACGTCGCGCAGGTGAATATCGGAATGATAAATCCGCGCGCCGCCCCGCTGCGTGATCAACAGGTTGCCCATCTGTTCCGGCGTCAGCGCCTCGCCCATCGTGCGCACGTTCGCTTCATCGCGGCCATTCTCCAGGGTGCCCGACGACGTCTCGTTGTTCTCCATCTTGAGCGTGTTGCGAATGTCGAGGATCGTCAACTGGCGCGCCAGCAGCTTGTTGTTGTCCACCCAAACGCGCAGGTTGCGGTCGGCCCAGCCGCCCAGGATGACGTTGCCTACGCCCGGAATGACCCGCAGCCGGTCGCGCAAATTCAAATCGACGTAGGTCAGCATGTCCTTGAACGAGCGTTTGGTTGAGGTGATCGCCAGCCACATGATCGGGTGGTCGTCCGTATTGATCTTCGAGATGGTCGGCGGCAGCACATCGTCCGGAAGCTTGACGGAGCGCAGCTTCGAGTTGGTTTCCTGCAATGCCGCGTCGATGTCCTTGCTGGTCTGGAACGTGAGTTTGATGGTCGCGGTGCTCTGGCGCATGTTCGACTCGATGTCCTGAACGCCCTGGACGGAAATCACCGCCTGCTCGATCGGGTTGACGATCTCGGTCTCCATCACCTCCGGGGCCGCGCCGATCCAGCTCGTGGAAATGGTCAGCACCGGTTGCGTTGCTTCCGGGAGCTGGCTCACGCCGAGATGAAAGAAGCAGATCACGCCGAAAAACATCAGCGCCGACATGAGCATCCAGGCGAATACCGGACGTCGAATCGAGAGATCGGAGAGGGTCATGGGCGAGGCTGGGTGGCTTTGACAGAACAACGGAAGGACGGAATTGTTTTGGGGGAATTCAGAGGCAGGATTACAAATTTTATTCGATTAAGGACGCGTAGTTTAGTCAAACCCTTCGTCATTCCGTTTATTCCGTTATTCCGTCAAAGCTGAGAGAACTTCTATTTCACCTGTGTCAGGGTTTGGGATGACGTGCCGTTTGTAGTTAAGTCAGTCTCATGTCCGGGACGCATCACCGGCTTGGCGGCCTCGCCGTAAAGCTCGGCTTCGGGATGCGATTTGCTTTCGAGATTCACCATGAGGCTATACGCGCAGGGCACGACCAGCAGAGTGAAGAAGGTCGAGACGATTACGCCGCCGATCACCGTGATCGCCATCGGGATGCGGCTTTCTGCTCCCGGACCGAGGGCCAGCGCGGGAGGAACCGCCGCTGCCAGCGTCGCGAGCGAGGTCATCAAGATAGGACGCAGCCTCACTGGCCCTGCGAAAAGAATCGCATCGCGCACGGAGAAACCGTCTATGAACCGTTTCGCGTTGGTGAACTCGACGAGCAGGATCGAGTTTTTCTTCACGATGCCCATGAGCAGGACGAGGCCGATCAGGCTGTAGAGATTGATCGATTGGCCCGTGAGCAACAGGGCGAAGAAGGCGCCGCTGATGCAGAACGGAAGCGAGAGCAGCACGGCGAACGGATGGATGAAGCTGTTGAATTGCGACGCCAGCACCATATAGGAGACAACGATGCCGAGCCAGAGCGCGAAGAAAAGGCTGGCAAAAGTTTCACGAAAGGTCTGCGCACCGCCGCCGAGAAAAACACGGTAGCCCGGGGGCATGATTTTAGTCGCGATGGCCTCGGCGCGGTCGAGCGCGTTCGCCTGCGATTTGCCTGGCGTGATGTTGGCGTAGACGGAGATGGACCGCTCGCGCAACCGCCGCGCGATGGTCTGGTAGGTGCTGACCGTCTCGGTTTTGATCACGCTCGAAATCGGAATCAGCTCGCCGTAATCGGTGCGGACATCGAGATTCAGGATGTCGTCCGGCCCGATCCGCTGGCCGCCTTCCAACCGCAGGCGCACGTCGTAACGGCGGTCCTTGTTCGTGAATTTTCCCTGCACGGCGCCGCCAATCGCGGCCTGCACCGTGCTGGCAATCGCATCGACCGTCACGCCCGAGACAGTGGCCAGCGCGCGGTCGGGATAGATGCGCACTTCAGGCATGCCGGTGCGGAAATCGGTGTCGATGTCGCGGAAATCGCCCGTTTGTTTCATCGCGTCGATGATCTCCTGCGATTTCTTTTCCAGCACCGTGTAATCGGGTCCGCGCAGATTCAGCTCGATGGGGAAACCTCGTCCGGCGATGAAATCATGCGAGGCGAGGTCCTGCGGCACAACGCTGACATCCGGGATCGCGTTGAGTTCCCCGCGCAATTTGTCCATAAGTTCGAACTGGCCCAGGGCGCGCTGTGACTTCGGTTTGAGCGTGACATAGATAAGGCCGCTGTTGACCTGGCCGTCGGTCACCGCGCCGTCCGCCGCCCCCGTGTCGGTGGTGAATCCGCCGATTGCTGAGAAGAAGTGGTCGATCTCGGGATATTGTTTCAGGATTTTTTCAGCCGTTTCCAGCTTGCCCTCCGTGAAGGCGATGGAGGATTTCACGGGCGTCTGCACGCGAATCAGAAACGCGCTCTGGTCCTGCCGGGGCAGAAATTCCTTCGGTAATAAATATGCGAGTCCAAGCGAAAACAGGAAGATTATGGTTGAGACGAGAATGACGAACCAGCGGTGGTCCAGGCAGGCGCCCAGCACGCGACGATACATAACGCCGATTTTATCGAACTTGCTCGCGGCCCAATTGGCGTAACCGCGCCGCGTGTTTCCCATGAATTGCGAGCAGCGCATCGGCGTGACCGTGATCGCCTCGACCAGCGAAAGAAGCACCGCAGCGGAAATGGTAATGCCGAACTGGAAGAAGAACCGGCCAATGATTCCACTCATGAACGCCACGGGCAAAAAGATCGCGACCACCGCCACCGTCGCCGCGAGCGCGGTGAAGGTGATCTCGCGCGCGCCGTCCCGTGAGGCCAGTACCTTGCTTTTCCCCATTTCGCGATGACGCATGATATTTTCCAACACCATGATGGCGTCGTCGACCACGATGCCGATGGCCAGCGACAACCCGAGCAGCGTGAAGAAATTGAGCGTGAAGCCCATGAAGTAGAGCACAGCGAACGTGCCCATGACCGAGGTCGGAATCGAAAGCAGGACGTTGAAGGTCGAGCTCCACGAGCCGAGGAAAAGAAAGCAGACCAGGCTGGTGATGATTGCCGAAAGCACGAGCGTGAATTCGGTTTCGTGGATCGCGTCCTTGATGAAAAGGCTGCTGTCGAAATTGACGTCGATCTTGATATCGGGCGGCAGCGTCTTGCGGAGTTCGTCCAGGCGTGTCTTCACCGCCTGCGCGATGGCCACCGAGTTCGCGCCATGCTGCTTTTTAATGCCGATGCCGATGCCCGGCTTGCCGTTCACGATGGCGGTGTGACGCACATCGTCGAGGCCATCCTCGACGCGGGCCACATCATGAATGCGGATGTTGGAATTATAGATCGCTTCACCGCCCCGCTTCTTGATCTGGATATTGCCCACCGCTTCCGGCGTGATGCCTTCGCCCATCGTGCGGACGTTGAACTCGCTCGCGGAATTTTCGAGATAACCGGCGGCCTCCTCGACCTGCTCCGTCTCGAGCGCGGTCTTGACGTCGAGCATGGTCAGTTGCAACGGCTTCAGCTTGTTGTTGTCGACCCAGACGCGCAGGTTGCGCTGTTGGAAACCAGCCAGCGTGACCTCACCTACGCCGGGCAGAATCTTGAGTTGATCGACAATGTTCAGTTCGAGGTATTCAGTCAGCGCGTGCACGTCGCGCGAAGTCGAGGATGCGCTGAGCAGCACGATGGGCTGGTCCTCCGGATTGCTTTTGATGATGGTGGGCGAATCGGCCCCGATGGGCAGTTGCACGTTGCTCAGCTTCGATTGCACCTCGGTCAACGCCGCGTCAATGTTGCGGTCGATCTCAAATTCGAGTGTGATCGAGGCCTGGCCCTGCTGGATTTGCGAGGTCACGTCGCGCACGCCCTGGGTTGAAATCACCTGTTCCTCGATCTTGTCGACGATCTCCGTTTCCATCACCTCGGGGGCTGAACCGCTCCAGGTCGCATTGATCGTCAACACGGGAAAATCGACGTCAGGTTGCTCGCTGACGCCGAGACGCGAAAGCCCGATTGCGCCGAAAATAATCAGTGCGGCCATCAGCATCCACGCGAAGACGGGACGCCGGATGGAAAGATCAGCCAGCGACGCGAAGGCTGAGCGCGAGCGGGTTGCGATGGGGTGATGTTTTGGGGAGGGATTCATGCGCTAGGGCGTGGTCGCGGCAGGTTTCGGTAGCGCCAGGTTGTTCGCATTCGGTCCGGTCGCCGCCATGCCCGCCGCGACGTGCAGGTTGATCAGGTCAAGCCGCGCCTGCATGTTGGAGTTGTGCAACTGGATTCGCGCCGTCTGGTAATCCTGCAGCGCGGTCAGCACGTCGAGATTGGCCACGACGCCTCGGCGATAATCATCCACCTGCGCCTCGAAATTCCTCGCCGCCAGCAACGCCGCTTCCCGCAGCACGATCACCTGCGCGATGCTCGCGTCGAAGTTTGCGTAGGCTGTCCGCGTGTCCTGATCCGCCGTCCGTTTTAGTTGTTCCACATTGAGCCGGCTTTGACGGACCAATTCATGGTTCTGGTGGATTTGTCCGGCGATCAGGCCACCGTCGAAAATCGGCATGGAAGCTTCCAGCGTCATGGTCGCGTCGATTTGATTGGAGGCCGGGTCCTGCGAGGCGAGAAAATCGCCGTTGGCCGTGATCGTCGGCCAGAGTTGCCCAATGGCCGAGGAGAGATTCCGCTCGGCCTGGCGCATGCTTTCCAATTGCGAAAGCACGTCGGGACGCGTTCCGCTTTGCTGGACATAGGATTCCAACTGCGCCACGGACGGAAATTTCTGCGTCTCCTTTAACTTGAATTCGCTCGAAGGGATGCCGATATAGAAAGCGACCGTTTCCTTTGCGGCGTTGAGCGAGCCGCGTTGCGATTCATAGGTCACCTTCGAATTGGCGAGATCGGTTTGCGCCTGCAATAATTCCGAAGGACGCGAACGTCCGAGGGTGACGCGGTCTTTCAGGTCGTCCACGCGGGCCTTCAGCGCGTCAATCAGGTCGGCCTGGATGACCATGTCGCCTTCAAACTGGAGCACATTATAGAACGCCTGCGCCACGGATTGGTATATGGTCTGGTAATTGCGCTCGAGTGTCTGGCGTTTTGCGGCGATGGCGGCGGAACTGGCTCCGACCTTGTTCCAGTTTTGTCCGCCATCGAAAACCGTGTAAGTCATGTTCACGTTGGATTGCGACGTATAATTGCGGCTTCCGCTGATCGTCGAATTGCCCAGAATGCTGAATCCGCCCGTGGCGGTATTCCGGTAGTGGAGAAACTGCTGCTGATTGCTGACCGTGAAGCTGGGCCAAAGCGCCGCGATCGATTGGCTCATCTGGGCGCGAGCGATCTCAATGTCCTCCATGCTGATCTTGAGCGAGTCGTCCCGGATTGCCGTCAATTGGAAGCAGGATTGCAAATCGAGCGCATGGGGGTCGTGCGCGTTTTGCGCAATCGGCGATACCGTGGCCAGTTCCGGATGACTCGCCTTGACGGCCAGCGGCATCGGACGCACGTCCGCGAGATCGGGAGGGGCATTCGTGGCAGTGACATTAGTGGTCGGGATGCTTGTGGTGGCCGTCGTACTCGGTGCGACGGTCGGTGGAGAATTTGTTTCAGCGGGTGGCGTGTTCGCCGTCTGGGCATTCGCGCTCAACAGGGACATGCCGAGCCCGGCGATGAGCGCGTACGCTTTGGTCCGTCGCGAAGTATGTTTCCCATGATTCCCATTTCTTAAGGCAGCTTTCGAGGTCGCCGCGCCGCCGAGAAAAAGTTCCACGATTCGTTTGGGCTCCATTCGTGGCGGCATGGCCATGGCCGGTTTGATGCGCTTGAGCTTCGGTTCGATGATCGTGAGCACAATCGAATGCTGGACGAGTTGGAAATAGGAGCGGGCGAGTTCATCCACGCTGTAGGCCTTGTTCAAAATGCCGCGATTGAGCCCCGACTGGATTAGTTCACGCACAAAGAAGTAACACTCGCGCATTTTGTGGTTCTTCTTGAAACCGGATGGATATTCACCCTCGGCCGCGAACGCGATGGCGAAGGTTAGCCGCAACAGGTCGGGTTGACGCCGCGCGAAATCGGTGATGGCCGCGATGATGTCAGTGAGCTGGTCGACGGTCGGCTTTTCCGCCGGGGCGGCCTTGCGCATCAAGCGCAGGCGCTCGTCCATCGCCTGGTCGACCAGCGCCTGAAAAAGCCCCTCTTTGTTTTCGAAATAATAGTAGAGCGTCGGCTTGGTGACCTTCGCTTCTTCGGTGATGTCGTGCACGGCGGTGCCGGCATAACCCCGGTTGGCGAAGAGTTTCAGCCCGGCGTCGAGCAGGCGCTGCCGTGGATCGGATGTCAGTTTAGCCATGGTCGCCTAGGCTCGCAGAAGCTAGTGCCCGGTCAATCGCAAAAGTTACCTACCGGTCGGTAGATTATGAGGAAGGCAGGTTTCGCGCGGAGGACTGCGGAGGGCCGAAGAGGAAGGGCGGGATAATGGGCAATGGAGTTGCGCAGACAATTACGTTCCCAAATGGAGTTTGGGAGCAATGGGAAGAACTGTGTTTAGTGACTCGCTTGCGTTGACTGAATCTGCTGGAAGGTCGTTTGGACTTCTTGTTTTAGTTGCGAAAGAACGATTGGGGCTGCAACGGCAGTGATCACAAGCACGGCAAACTCCAGATAGCCGACGATCATGCCGAATACGGCATATCCTTTGCCCGAAATATTTTCGTTGGCCAACTTGATTTCCCGTAGCGCGAGATGTCCGCAAATTATCGCTGGAATTGCGGCCAAGATGCCAAGTGCCCAGATGGCCGGAAAACCCAGAACGAGCGAGGCGATGGCGAGCTTGGAGGTTGGATAGAGAATTTTTTTAGAGGAATCTGTCTCTGCCGGTTCATTTTCAGAGTTCATGTTTAGGCTACCCCCTAAACCCCTGCGCGATGGGGACGCGACGGCCCATGCCGAAGGCGCGCGGTGAGACTTTCAGGCCCGGTGCGGCCTGGCGGCGCTTGTATTCGCTGGAGACGATTTTGTTGAGCACGTCACGCACGGTCTCGATGGGAATTTCTTCGCTGACGAGCATCTTCGGGTCGGCGTCATCGACGACGTAATGGTGCAGGATGCGGTCGAGAACATCGTAGGGCGGCAGGCTGTCCTGATCGGTCTGATCCGGACGCAATTCGGCGCTGGGCGGTTTCTCGATGGTGTTCGAAGGAATGATCTCGCCATCGCGGTTGATCCAATGGGCCAGCGCGTAAATTTCGGTCTTCAAGACATCGGCGATCACGGCCAGCGCGCCGCACATGTCGCCGTAAAGCGTGCAGTAACCGACCGCCATTTCCGACTTGTTGCCCGTCGTGAGCACAAGCGGCCCGAATTTATTTGAGAGCGCCATGAGCAACAGACCGCGCAGCCGCGACTGGATATTTTCCTCGGTGGCGTCGGGCGTCCGGCCTTGGAAGATGCTCTCCAGCTTTTTCTCAATCTCCACCACCGGTTCAGTGATGGGCAGCACGTCGTAGCGAATACCGAGCGTTTTCGCCAACTGCGCCGCGTCGCTCAGGCTCCCCTCGCTGGAATAGCGGGACGGCAGCGACACGCCCCAGACCTTGTCCGCGCCCAGTGCGGTCGCGGCGATCACGGCCACGACTGCCGAGTCGATGCCCCCGGATAATCCGAGCACGACCGATTTGAAGCCGCATTTCCCGACATAGTCCCGCACGCCGCGCACGAGCGCGCGGAAGAGTTGTTCCTCCTGGTTCGCGGGCAGCGTCAGGGCAGGGGTAGGGGCGGGGGCTTCCATATCGACGACCAGCACCTCCTCCGCAAAGCTCGCGCCGAGCGCCAGCAATTCGCCCTTCGCGTTGAGCGCCACGCTGTGGCCGTCGAAAATCAACTCGTCGTTTGCGCCGACCATGTTGACCTGCACCAGCGGAACGATCTCGTCGCGCGCGACGCGTTGCAGCATCGCGAGACGGGTCGCCTCCTTGCCGCGCTCCCAGGGCGAGGCGGAAATATTCACGATCAGCCTGGCGTCCGCATGGATCAGATCGCGCACGGGGTCGCGCCGGTAGCGGCGTTCGGGCCAGAAATCGGCATCGTTCCAGATGTCCTCGCAAATGGTCACGCCGATTTTTTGTCCGCAAATTTCCAGCGGCGTCACTTTATCAGCCGGTTCGAAGTACCGGTCCTCGTCGAAGACATCGTAGGTTGGTAGGAGCGACTTCATCACGCGATGGATAACCTTGCCGTTTTGGATGACGGCGGCGGCGTTGCGCAGGGCGCGTCCGGGCAGCGCCTGGCTGCGATCGACGTAACCGGTGATCAGCGGGACGTCGCCCACGGAAGCCGCCAGTGCTTCGAAACAATCGAGGCAGCACTGGACGAAATCATCGCGCAAAAGCAGATCTCGGGGAGGGTAGCCGCAGAGAAAAAGCTCCGGCGCGAGCACCAGTTCCGCGCCCTTGTCTACCGCTTCGTGATAGGCTTCCTCAAGCCGCACGCGATTTTTATCGAAGGCGCCGATGGTGGCGTTGAGTTGAAGGAGGCCGATGCGCATGAAGGGGAAGCATTTCCAAATTAGACCAAATTACTAAATTTGTTAGGAAGGGAAGACAGGGAGATTTTGACGGAATTACTGGAATTACGAATTTTTTTGGATGGGTTTACCGCAGATTTTTTTTAATCGCTGCGTAGACAGTGGCGAGGTCGTTCGGATGCACGCGCGTTTCAGCGGTGGTGGTCATAAAATTGGCGTCGTTTCTCCAGCGGGGCACGAGATGGACATGCAGGTGCTGGTCGATGCCCGCCCCGGCTGCCGCGCCTAGGTTGATACCCACATTGAATCCGTCTGGATTGAATGCAGCCGTCACGGCCGCTTTCAATCGCTTGAGCATGGTCATCATTTCGAGCAACTCGTCGTCGCTCAGGTCTTCCAAAGCCCCGGTCTCGCGATAGGGGATGACCATGAGGTGCGCTGAATTGTAAGGATAGATATTCAGGATGGCAAAGCAGCTCTTGCCCCGCGTCAGGACGTAGTGGCCTTCGTCGTCGGACCCCTGGGCGATCTCGGCGAAAATATTCCCCTCATTTCTTTTACTATCCTTCACGTAAAGATTGCGCCACGGCGCCCAGAGATGTTCCATAGGGACAACATAAAGTAATTGCATGGCCGCGTCATCAAGCAACACCAAAACAGTCCCGATCCATTTTCTTTGCGGTTCCGACGAGGATGCCGTCAAGAAGGCCGCCGCCGATCTTGCCCACAAGCTTGCGCCTGACGACGCGATGAATCTCGAGACCATCGATGGTCTCGCGACGACGGCGGACGAAGCAGTCCAGTCGATTGGGAAGGTACGCGAGGCGATCCTGACGCTTCCATTTTTCGGCGGGGGCAAGCTGGTCTGGTGGAAGGCGGTCAATTTTTTTGACGAGACCGGCGTGGGGCGCCATGCCTCGGTTAAGGAAGCCCTCGAATCACTCCAGCCCGACTTGGCGCGGATCGATGGCACGTCGGTTACGCTCCTCGTCAGCGCGCTTGGCATCCATAAGGGCCGCTCGTTCAGCAAAGCGCTTCTTAAGCTGGCACAGGCCAGGTATTTCGACCTGCCTGATCTGCGCAAAACCAGCGAGGACGAAATCATCTTCCAGATCGAGCGCCGCATGAAAGCCGCAGGCATCCGACCGGGTCCAGGCGCGGCGGAACGCTTTTTTCAAGCCACGGGAATCGATACTGCCGCCTGGTCGCAGGAGTTGGAAAAGCTCGCCTGCTTTGCCGGCGAGGGGGACACGGAAATCACGCGCGACGAGGTCAACCGGGTCATCAGCGGCAGTCGCGAGGTGCTGATTTGGGATTTCTGTCATGCCGTCTTGAGTGGGGAGGCGAAGCCGGCCTTGGCGCAACTTTCCGCGCTTCTGGCGCAGGACGAATCGGAGGTCGGCATCCTGATTCTGTTGGCGGGGCAGGTCCGCCTGGCGGCGCTGGCGGCGGTTTTGCGTGAAAATAAAATGTTGCGACTCAATCGCGGCTCATTCACCTCGGCGGAAGTCTCTCCCGAGGGCGCTGCTTACTTGCCACGAAAAAAAAGCGGAGAGCCGATCAGCACCTATTCTCTCGGACAAGCGGCCCAACGCAGCCAGCATCGACCGGCGCGGTTTTGGTTTCAGGCGCTGGCACTTATTTATCAGGCACAAAAGGAAATGCTGACCGGTGAAAGCGACAAACGGCGCGCCTTGGAGTTGGTCGTTTTGGAGATCGTTGCTGGGTAACCCTGAAGATAAGCCGGATGAATCCATCGATAAGATTGCACATAATCTGCGTAAAATGTTTGACCTGTGACGGTGATTGAAACTACATACATGTATGTCATTTCATGCAATGGTACTTAGGCGGAGTTTTCCGGTGGCATTTCTACTTGGTTTGATCGCTGCTCCAGCGGCCTTCGGGCAGCTCAAGGATTCGCCCATCAAGTTTGTGGACCGGGACGCTATCATCACTTCTTTTGTCGCTGCGCCGAACTTAAACACTGGAGATACCCCGTCATCCGTGCCGGGTGAAGCCAGCCAGTGGCTTAAGGTGGAATTTCATTACGGCACCACTTCTGCGTTGAAGACACCCTTCCTGGACACGGTCGAATTCAGGGTGTGGGTTGAAGGCCTTGATCCGCTCGCAACAAACTCGCAAGGGGGCAAAGGCGTCGGGGTGGCCTTTACCGGGTCGGTCACTTACATCAATATTGCCGGGGGGAAGGATATTTATGGGGTCTTTTATGTTCATCCCTCGACCATCGCACGCTATAGCAGCTCACGCGGTGTAGAGGATTTCAACCGCAAATTTGATGTTCACCTGCAAGCACTCGTCGGCGGCGTTGTGATGGATGAGATTAATAAGAATAAGGAGCAGGATCCTTTGGGCTGGTACAAACCGCTGACCGCGATTCCTGGACTTGTTTACCGGCAGGACCAAAGCCCCTTCTTGGTGTCTGACACCTCTCATTACCCGGCGATCAAGCTACCCGCCCCGGCCCAGTAGCTTCGTCGTATATGCAAGAAACCCATCCGGTTCATCTCATTTTTTAAAATTGGAAATCGTTCTCCATGGCTGCTGCCAATAAAGTTATTACAGTCGATCTTGGCACCAGCACGCTCAAGTTCGCCGAGTTTGGAGTCGGCCGCGGCGGGGCACTGACCCTCCTTCACTTTGGGGTGGCGGAGTTGGGCCTCGACCCCAATAAGGAAGAGGAACGCGCCAAATTCATCACTCCAACCCTGGCCAAGCTATTCAAGGAGCACCGCATCAAGGGACGCGAGATTCTCCTTTCCATTTCGGGACAAAGCGTGTTCATGCGCTTCGTCAAGCTGCCTCCCGTCGATCCCGGACAGGTCGAGCAAGTTGTCAAGTTTGAGGCGCAACAGAACGTACCCTTCCCCATTGACGAGGTAACCTGGGACTACCAGATGATGCCTACGCGCACTGCGGGAAGTAATGAAGCGGAGGCGGTTATTGTCGCCATCAAGAAAGAGGTGATCGAGGCCGAAGTCGAAGCCGTGGAGCGGGTGGGAGTCGCGATCAAACAGGTCGATGTCGCCCCCTTCGCGCTCCTCAATGCTTTTCGCTACAGTGAGATACAGACCAACGATTGCAATCTGATTATCGACATGGGCGCCCGGTCGACCAATCTTGTCTTTGTCGAGAAAAATAGCTTCTGGATTCGCAACGTTCCCATTGCCGGAAATCAAATCTCCCAAAGCATCTGCAATGAAATGCAGGAGCCCTTCACGGCGGCTGAAACGCTGAAGAAGGGTAAAGGCTTTGTTTCCCTCGGCGGGGTTTACGCAGACCCGGATGATGCCGATGCCGCTCGCATCTCCAAACTCATCCGATCGACGATGACCCGGCTCCACGTCGATATCAACCGTTCCATCGCTTACTACCGCACAACGCTCAACGGCGCCCCCCCCAAGCGTGTTTTCCTTAGCGGCGGCAGTTCCCAGCTGCCCTATCTTGACCTTTTCATCGCTGACAAACTCGGCCTGCCTGTCACTTATTTTAACCCGCTGCGCAATGTGAGCCTGGCCCCCTCTGTCAACAAGACGGACCTCCTGCAAAACAGTTGTTACACGGCGGAACTGGTCGGCCTTGCCCTGCGCGCGACGGGAAGCTGCCCGGCCGAGGTCACCCTCGACGCCCCGACCCTTGCCGCCCGTGCTGATAAACGGCGCAAGCAACCTTACTACTTCGGGTCGCTCATCGCTTGGACTCTCCTCATGATTTGCTTGGGACTTTATTACTATCAACAAACGGTGGTGGCGCAAACCATGACAAAAACCCTGAGCGATAACACCGCAAATCTCCGGATTCTGGCGCCCAAGATCGCGAACCTGACCACACAGCAAGCCGCACTTAAGCAGACGCTCGATTCTGTTGTGCTTCTCGGCAACCAGCGCGACGCTTGGGCGCAGATTCTCGCCGCGTTGAATGATAAAATTCCCGCGGGCGTGTGGATTACGGAACTCATTCCCATCTCCAATCCTCCCTCAGGCCCCGCTGCTGCTCCACACGCGGGGACTGCGGTGCAGGCGCCGACCGACGAAGTCAACATGCTGCTCATCAGCGGCCTCTATCATGCCAACGCCAGGACCGACATGGTCTCGCCTGACCGGTTGCGCGATTTTGTCAAAGCGCTGGCCGATTTGCCTTATTTCGATATTGATAAGAATAACACCAACGCGACGCTGATCTCCTTCACCACGTCAGAGTCCGCCCCGAACGCGTTCGCGCAGAATTTCTCCATGCGTCTCAAGCTCAAGACGCCGATCCGCCTCAAACCCGAATGAGTAAACCATGAAAAAGTTGAAACTTTCCGGATTTGACCTCGGAGTCATCATCGCATTTGCCGTCATAACGCTTTTGGGAGGAGGAGCCTGGTGGTACCTGTCAGGTCAGCTCCAGGCGGCGCAATCCGATGTCAAGAGCGCTGAAACCGAATTTGTTCGCTATTCGGTGGCCAAAGCGGGGCCTGACAACATTGTCGTCAGCCCATCTAATGGAAAAAACCTGCAGGCCAATATCGAGCTGATTAAGGCGCAGATCGATCTCCTGAACACCAAACTTCAACCGAAGGAAAACAAACTCAGTTCCATCGACAAGGAAGACCCTGTGGAGTGGAAGCACGATCTGGATGACGAGGTGCATCGCCTGAACGCCGCAGCCAAAGTCCACGGCGTGATCGTTCCGCCCAATTTTTATTTTGGGTTTTCCCGCTATCTCAGCCAAAGCCCCAATGACGAACAAACGCTTGTTTTGAAGAAGCAGCTTGTGGGCGTTGAAGAACTCGCAAACATTCTGATCAACGCACCGGTCAAGGAAATACGGGCTGTCCGCCGTTCCTATGAGGAAGATCCGCATGCCGTTGGAGGCGCCGCACCCGGTTCCGGGGCAGCGCCAGAGGCAGATCACTTAAGCAGTTACGCGCTCAACGCTCCCGCGAACGCTTACATCGCCTATCCGTTTGAAGTCGAATTTGAAACGACCAGCGAGAATTTTCGCCCCATCATTAACAGCCTCATCCAATCGCCCTACCTTTTTGTGGTTCGTACCCTCTCCGTTGAAAATTCAAAGCTCAATTCTCCGATGATAAGCGAACTCGCTAATCTGGCTGGACCGCCGGCTGGCTCCGTGGTCGGCACGGCTCCAGGTGAGGTTGCCGCAACCACCACCACCAAGGGGCCGCAATTTCTTTTCGGCGACTCCACACTTAAGATTAAGGTTCGAATCGACATGATCGAGTGGAAGGCCGGTAACAAATGAGCAAATCGCCCGAACCCATCATTTTGGCTTTGGCCCTGCTTTTCCTCGCCTTGGGGGCGGCGACGCTGGCCTATATGTATCCTTCGGTGGAGGAGATCACCGGTGTGAAGAGTACGGAACCAACTGGAAACCGGGCCAAACCGCTTAATGCCGAAGACATTGCTTCGAGCCTCGCTATCTGGGACAAGCCTGTTCTGTGGCAGGAACCCGCCACTCATCATCACCGGTTATTTCATTCCGACGAGTATCTTTTTTATCCTTCCGCTTATCCAGGCGGCGAATATATCAAGAAGATTACTCCCGAAACACGTGCCCCAAGCGGGGTTCTCCTCAGTTGGTATCGGAAATACGGGCTTGATTTTTCCGACCCCAATGTCGACCGCGAAGATCCCGATAATGATGGTTTTTCCAACATCGTCGAATTCAAGAACGACCCGGTGAGCGTGAGGCAGAAGGCCTCCGACTGCGATGGCTCGAAATCGACCAACCCGCTCGACCCCAAGGATCACCCCGACTATCTCGCCCGTCTCCGCTTGCAGAAATACGAGTTACGGCCGTTCCATATCCAGTTTAAGGGCTATCAGCAACTCAACGGCGTCTACCTCTTCCAACTCTATCTCAAAGACGTCCCAAGTTATAACCAACCGCAGCTGAAAAAGAGCGGGGACCTGCTTGGGTTTGAAGGCTATACCATTGGCGCGTTCCATCAAGAATTCAAAATGGAGATGGACCCGGCCACCAAGCTCCCCGTTAATACCGATGAATCGACCTTGGAACTTATGAAACCGGAAATTGATTTAAAAGTCATCCTTCCGTTTCGCAAGGAAATCGATTCGCCGGAATCAACCGCCAATTTTATCATGCTTTTGCCGGCTGATATTGACAAGGTCATCAAAATACCGCGGGGCAAGATTTTCACAATTCCAGAACTGCCCGACAGGTCTTTCCGGGTTATCGATGCCAACGATAAAGGTGCAACTATTCGCGACATGAAAACCAACCAGGAGTATTCCATTCCAAAATTGGATCCCGCGGAATGGGACGAAGTGCCCCTGCCGCCGCCAGCTAAATCGCCCTAACTCACTTTCGGCACTTGACTCTTAATCCTTTTTTACATAAAAACCTTTAACTCGGAGGCCTTACTGAATGAAACCCAATCAAGCATGCTTTCTGCTAGTTGCCTCGCTTTTGCCATTGTCTCCACACTGGCTTCGCGCAGCAGACAGCACTGCAACCACGAATCCGCCGGCCACGTCCGCCGTTGACGCTCACGCAGAGAGGGTTAATCGCGAGCAACTCAGCGTCAGCGCCAATCAAGCCATCTCCGACGGCCAGCGCTTTCTTGGCAGTGGCAACTATGACGAAGCGGCCAAACGATTTCAGTATGCCCTCGACGCCCTAACCCCCGGTGGCGCATCGGCTACTTCCTATAACCGCGCCGAAGCCGGTTTGGCTGCCGCCAAGGCAGGCCAGGCTCAGGAACTCGCTAAAGAGTTCAAATTTGCCCAAGCCGCCGACTTGCTTAAGCAATGCGTCATACTTCAGCCCGATAATCCTGTCTATGCGGCGGACATTCAGGACGTGAAGAAGCAACAACTGGCTTACGAAGAAGAGGTTCGCGACCCCGAAGGCACCGTCAATAACCCCGCCGTGACGGAAGAGTTTAGGAGTCGGGTCGCTACCGCGCAAAAGCTCCTTTTTCAAGGAGATGCATATTTTAGGACCGGCCAATTCGATAAATCCGAGGAGACTTACTCCAAAGTACTGCTTCTCGATCCTTATAACAAAGCGGCCCGTGATAAAATGGCTCATATCGAGCGTTACAAGTTCCGCGCTGACGGCTTTCGCCATGAAGAATATGAGCAGGCGTCCATGGAAAAAATCAACCATGAATGGAACGAGGAAATTTCGCCCGATATCGTTCAAGGCCCTGCCCGCACGGTGAATGAGACCGTTCTTTCCCACCGAGCTGAGATCACGCACAAGCTCCAGTCCATTATTATCGATAAAGTTAATTTTGAAAAGTTGGACATTGCTGCGGTCATGCAATTCCTCCAACAAAAAAGCAAGGAGCTCGATCCGGATCATCAGGGCATCAATTTTGTTTTGCGCCTCAGTTCTAATACGGTGCCACCACCCGATGCCGCTGCCGCCGGTGGTGCGGCTGCCCCGGTTGCCGCAGATGGAGCAGCGCCACCAGCAGCTGGCGCTGCTTCAGACGCTAACGCGACCACCGCCAGCGTGCCACATACCATCCATCGCGAAGTCAGCATCACACTTACCGACGTTCCTCTGTCGGACGTTCTTAACTACATCGTTCAGCAAACCAATCTCCAATTTTCAGTCGAGGATTATGCGGTCTATTTACGCCCTTCCATTGATGAAGGGGAGACACTTAGTGTGCGTACCTTCCTGGTTCCACCCAATTTGTTTGAAGGGGCTGGCTTGGTGGTTAATGTAACAGCGCCGAGCGACTCTACGCCAACTACCATTCAAAGCGTCACGGTAGATGCGCAGAAGTCTCTGACGGACAAAGGTATCCGTTTCCCGTCCGGAGCCTCGGCAATATTTCTTCCCGGCTCCAGCAAGCTTGTCGTACGGGATACGCCGGAGCAATTGGATCTGATTTCCAATTTGATCGACCAACTCACCAAGGAAACTCCCCAAATTCAAATAGAAGCCAAGATTGCGGAATTCACTCAAGACGCCATCAAGGGCCTCTCATTTAACTATGTTTTTTTAAACAATACTGTCGGAGGGCCAACAGGGCCCAATGGTGCTCCCATCTCGGCCGTTTCTGCTCTGCGCACGCCGGAAACCGTGTCACAACTTGGCAATGGGGGACTTTCAGGCGATGGCATCGACAGTCTGATTCAAGCAAATGGCGGCGTAAACGGTGGCGTAGCCTTGACCTATCCCCTTCAGGGACTTTCCGGGCCAACGATTTCCCCGAACACATCGAATCAGTTAACAATTGGCGCAGTGGTTGATGGCAAGGGCTTTCAGGCAATAATGGATGCCATCGATAACATGAAGGGAGTCTCATTGCTCTCCGCGCCGACTGTCACAACCCAGAATGGATTAAAAGCCAATATCGATATTGTTCGCGAATTTCCCTACCCGACGAGTTTCGAGAAGCCCAAGCTAAGCAATAATTCGTCGTTGTTTTATCCTGGGACGATCAACAACAATTTCAACAATCTCCTTTTCTTTGGCACCAACGAGTTACCCATTGGCCCCCTCTCGATGGCCATCCCACCCACTCCGCGCGAATTTGAGACGCAGGACGTTGGCGTCAGCCTTGAAGTAAAGCCGACGACTTACCCGGATCAACGCATTGATCTGGATATAACCAAGGCTCAGGTACTGGACTTTGATGGGTTTATCAATTACGGAGCGCCTATTCGCGCGCGCCTGGTGGAAGATAATTCTGCGGATCCAAGGGATTCCGAGGGAACAATTCTGACCGAGGGCGTCATCAATCAACCGGTCTTCAACCTCCGCTCCATGGTGACCGATCTTCAGATCATTGATGGCCAGACCGCCATTCTGGGCGGCCTGCTTCGTGAAGATACCCAGGAAATCAATGACAAGGTTCCTGTCCTGGGGGACATTCCGCTGCTGGGGAGGCTCTTCCGAAGCAAGGTTTCGGAGCGCACAAAAAAGAACCTCTTGATCTTTGTTACGGCAAGATTGATCCGATCCAATGGCAAGCCGCAGTACATCAAGACTCTCGAAGCCGAACCGGAAGAAGAAGCGTTGCCCGAACCTGAACAACAAATCGGTCCCGGGACTACCTTGCCAGAGCTGCCCGAAACAACGCTAAATAGAAGAAAATGAAAAACCCCCTTCATGATCACCATTATCGCCCAAGCTTGGATCAAGTCATGAAAAGTGTTTCTCTTGTCGTCGTACTCCTCCTCCTTGCGGCTCAGGCGAGGCTTTTTGCACAAGAATCGGCGGCTGGCGGCCAGGCAGCTGTTCCTGCGACGCCCGTGCCAACCAACCAGCCATCCGGCCTGCTTACCCCGCCGCCTGATAACGCTCCGTCTGCAACTCCCGTTTCCCCGGCTGCGGCTTCTTCCGCGCCAACGGCCACGACGACTGCAACGAGCACGAACGCCGCAACCACGACTGCGACACCGCCAGCCACGACAAAAATGACTCCTCGCGAAGTTGAGCGAATTCGACAAGAGGAAATCATCCGCCGTCAGGAGCTTATTTTTCGTGCCAATGAGTCACTGAAGGCTGCTAGAAAGGCCGAAATTGCGACAGAGTACCCGGAGTCAAGAAAGGACTATCTCTTCTCGGCGGAAGCCCTTGGGTCCATCTCCCGGTCAACGGACTCCTATGCTACGGCCGCGGAAGGTCTGACCCGCGTTGATTTTCAGCTCTATGATGACGCTCTCAAAATCGCCGACACTGCCCGCGCCAAACGACTGATGGATGAGGTCGTCAAATACAATCCCAATAACAAACTTGCCAACGAAAAGCTGGCTGCGATCAACAAAGCGCTGAACGATCCCAACGATACAACCCTGCTCGGTAATCCAGCCGTAACGCCCGGGTTGGTCAACAAGGTCAATGAGATACGACAGCTTTTTGCCGAAGCGGAACAATTTCGCCGTACTGGACAATGGGATGAAGCTGATGCGCGGTTGAAGCGTATCCTTGGCATCGACCCCTACAACATCGCTGCCACAAAACAATTGGAACTCATCGATGATCAAAAAAACCAATACGATGACAAGTCCCGCCTCGAAATGCGTGAGGAACGCCTGCGTCAAGTTGAAGAAAATTGGTACCAGCCGATCACAAACAAAGATGTCACGGGAAACGCTCAAGAACCTCAACCAAGTATCGTCGCCCACACGAACTTTGGCCTCGATCAAAAACTCAAGGTCATCTTCCTCTCGCTCGACTTCAACAACGCCACGATTGAGGAAGCGACCAACTTCCTGAGTATCGAAAGCAAGCGGCTTGACCCCGAGCATAAGGGGGTCAATTTCATCATTCAACCCGACGCCTCGACAACGGCAAAGCCCGTCTCAATTACGCTGAATAATGTACCGTTGGGCGAAGCGTTGCGGTATGTTTGCCAGTTGGCCAGCGTTAAATTTAAGGTGCAGGATTACGCCATTTCTATTGTTCCATTCAGTCAAAGTACGGATGATCTCGTGAGTCGCACCTTTATGGTTCAGCCTAATTTTGTTGTGCCACCTGCTACGGCAGGTGCGATCGAAAGCGCGACAGCCCCCGGGATCCGTCCCGTTGCACCGTCTGCAGGTGCTGCCACCCCGGCTGTTGAAGAGGGCGGTGATACCGTTCGCCAGGCATTAATCGCAAAAGGGGTTAAGTTTCCTCCTGGCGCAAGCGCCGTGTATACGCCAACCACTGGACAACTTACCGTGGTCAATACTGCGGATCAGATGGAATTGCTGGAAGAATTGGTAAATGCGGGTCAAGCGCCCACTCTTATGGTTCGGATTGCAACCAAGTTTGTTGAAATCAATCAATTGGATCTCAATGACTTTACGGTCAACTCAGCATTTAACTTTTTTAATCCACTAAGCCAGACGCCGATCAATCCAATTACTTCCCATATATTCACCGGTTCTTCGTTTGTTACAGCGCTACCAGGAGCCGCTGGTTTCACGGCGAATGCCATTGATCAGTTGATTACTCCGCAAACGATCAATAGCAATGCCTTCTTCATGCGCGGTCTGCTTGCTGGAGATCAATATAACCTTGTCATTACGTCGTTGGCGCAAAAGAAGAGTTTCGATCTCCTTTCTGAGCCGACCGTCCTGACCAAGAGCGGGGAACAAGGCGTTCTCGAAGCTGTGCGTGTATTCCCATATCCCATCTCTTTTGATCCACCCCAACTGGTGACTCAATCTGTCAACAATGGTGGTACTGGTACTGTGGTAGTTGCCAGCAATCCCCCAACGGTGATTTCGACCACTCCCACTGATTTTAAGCGACGCAATATTGGCGTCCGCTTGGTTATCAAGCCCCAGGTAACGGCGGATAATAAAACCGTTGATCTCTCGCTTTTCCCCGAAGTGACAGATTTCGAAGGTTTTATTAATTACGGCAGCCCGATTTTTGTCGCCAATCCAGACGGGACCCAGTCCCTCTTGGCCAACAATGCGGTTAATCAGCCCGTTTTCAATACCAGGAGAATCAACACCAAGGTTCTTATTCGCGATGGATGTGCCGTCGTACTTGGCGGATTGATTCGAGATGACATTCAAAACATCAATGACAAGGTGCCGTGGTTGGGAGATTTACCGTTGGTTGGACGCCTTTTTCAATCTAAAGCAGTACAGAATACCAAGCGCAACCTCATCATTTTTGTCTCGGCAAGTATCTATCGGAATGATGGCGAACTGCTGAATCCGCCGGAGGTAACCAACACGGCAGACATCCTGACCGGTCACGCCGGGTTTGCGCCTGCCTCCACCACTCCGTAACGGTTCCGGAGCGGGTCTTAATTTTCCCTCATTTTACCGTGTGACCGGACTGCGACGGGTACCCAGTCCCCATTTCGGCCACGGTCACCTTGGACCTATCTGACGTGGGTTTGCCGGGCTTTATTTCGGGTTAACCTGGCTGTCTCCAAACACGTCTTGACGTTCTTATCCCTCGTGGAATCGAGATGATTTCAACTTCGTTTTGACATTCCGCTTTGATGCGTGATTCTTATCGAGATATGGAATCAATTGCCGAGGCAGATTTTAAAGCGAATGATATTCTCTATCTTGCCCTCACGATTGCCGTGGCCGCCTTTGTCTCCCTGGCGGTCTTCCTTGCCTGCTTCTATTGGTTTCGGCGGGAACAACGGCGGTGGAAGAAGAGTATTCTTTTTGCGCTTGCGGATTCCGGTCGTGATCCTGAGGCACTGTTCCTGACCGGCAGGGACGCCATCGTCTACGGCGAATTGATCGCGCAGTTCAAAGTCAATCACGGCAAACAGGTCGTGTCGGTTTTGGAATCGGACGGCAAGCGCTTTATCCATGTTGTCGGCGAACTTTCACCTCACGAGCGAACCAAAATGGTGCGCTATCTGAAGTCGGAAGGATTCATGTCCTGAGCCGGAGCGTGTTGCTGTTCTGTAACCTGACCGCCCTTGCCAAGCTCTGGAGGCAATAGCATATTGAGGCGTTTCCGAGGTTCACAATTATGTACGATATTTACTACTGGCTGATGCTTGGCGTGACGGTGCTTATTTCTTTTGGAGCGTCGGCCTACCTGAAAAGCGTATTCGCCCGCACGTCTCAAGTACCCATCGCGTCTGGGTTGACTGGCGCGCAGGCTGCGGCGCGCATCCTTCAATCGGCGGGAATTGGCGATGTCGAAATCATGGAAGGTCAGGGCTTTCTTGGGGATCATTACGATCCAATGAACAAGAAATTGGTGCTTTCACCGGAGAATTATGAAGGCTCCTCAGCGGCGAATGTTGGTGTGGCCGCCCACGAATGTGGGCATGCGCTCCAGCACCAGCAGCATTATGCGCCGCTTCATATTCGCATGAGCGCGGTCTATGCCAACAACTTCGCCAGCAGCGCGGTTTTTTATGTCGTCATGGCCTCCCTTTGGTTTCACTTCATCAGTCCTCATGCAGCTTTGTGGGTGGTTTCGCTTTGTTTCGGCATTTTGATCTTTTTTAACCTGATCACACTTCCAGTGGAATTTGATGCCAGCGCACGCGCCAAGGTTGTCTTGCAGCAGCTCGGAATTGTGCGCGCGGGACCCGAGGCCAACGCGGTCAGTGCCACCTTAAATGCGGCGGGTCTCACCTATGTGGCGGCCTTGGTCGGCACCATACTGACAGCCGCCTACTATCTCTGGCTGCTATCGAGCCGACGCAATTAAGCCACGCGCTTGCTCAAAGAAGAATCAGTTTCTCCGGAGTCACCTGGAAGTGAAGAGCCTCGCCGGGCGGCACGGTTTCGCGGGTCCAAAGCTTGAGCATTTCTCCTCTTTCGCTTTCGACCAGCAACTCGGTCTTGCTCCCCAGATAAGTCGAGCGTTTCACGACCGCGGCGATGCCGTCGCCGGCCAGACGGGCTGACTCCGGTCGAAACCCCAGCTTCCGAAGGGGCGGTCCGCCGAGCATTCCGGCGAGCGGACTATCCGGCGCGAGCACGTTGATCTCACCCATGAAACGGGCCGTGAATTCATTCACCGGATGCTCGTAAAGCTCGTGCGGAGTGCCCATTTGCTCGATCCGTCCCAGGTTCATCACCGCCAGGCGGTCAGCGAGCGACAGGGCCTCTTCCTGGTCATGCGTCACGTAGAGGCATGTTGTGCGGGTTTCGCGATGGATGCGCAGTAATTCCCCGCGCAGTTCCAGGCGAAGCCGCGCATCGAGATTGGAAAGGGGCTCGTCGAGGAGTATCAAATCGGGTTCGACGGCCAGCGCTCGGGCCAGCGCGACCCGTTGCTGCTGACCGCCCGATAGTTGCGCCGGTTTTCTCTGCGCCAGTTCTTCCAGCCGCACCACGCGCAAGGCATCAGTCACGCGCTGATGCACGGATTTTCCGTCAAGCTTCCGCGCGCGCGGCCCATATGCGATATTCTCAAAAACGGTCAGATGCGGCCAGATAGCGTAATTTTGAAAGACCATTGCCGTATTCCGGTGTTGCGGCGAGACGTCGTTCATTCGCTTCTTGTCGAAAAGAATGTCACCGCCGTCGGGATTGAGGAATCCGGCCAGCATGCGCAGCACGGTGGTTTTTCCGCAACCGGACGGCCCGAGCAGGAAGAACATCTCGCCTGGTTGGATGACAAAGGAAACGCCATCGACCACGCGGGACTCGGGGCTGAAAGATTTTATCAAATGGTTGACGGTGATGGTCATGTCGTGATTTCGGGAATGAGATCAATTCGCGGGGATTTGCGCCAGCACGCTTTTGTAACGGTCGAGCGCCTCGCTTTGCCACCGATTGACCAGGGCGGTGCGTTTCACGGGATTTTTCCAGTCCGTATCGGCGAGATGAAGCAGCTCCTCCTCGGAGCAGGGGGGCGCCGTAAGCCGGTCCAGCAGGGCCTTTTGTCCGGCTTCGGATAGTTTCCGCGCCTTGGGCGAATTCACCGCCTTCCAGGCCGGCGCGAGGACATCGTGTGTATCGATCATCCAGGCGGCGATGAGAACGCTCAGGATCGCACGGCGCTTGGAGCCGAGTTGTGTGGAGTAGACAAGATCGGAGTGCATCTTGAAGGGATTCGTGAGAACCGGCGTTTTGCCTGTCAATTCGTCGTAAAGGGCGGGTTGAACGCTCATCCGATTGATGACATTGCATGTGGCGCCGCCGGGCGCTCCCTTGGGCAGCATCCAGAGAAGCTGGCCTTCGCGGGAGAGCACAAATTCCACCAAATGCCGGGCGAGTTCGGGATGGGGCGGATTCTTCAGGATGGCGATGCTGTCGGGTGTGATCACAGTCTGGCTTTCGGGCAGGACAAAGCTCACGTTCCCGGTACCGTAATAACCGGCTTGGGCCTGACCATAGGTGTCAATCGCGACGCCATAGGCCGCATCACCCACGCCCACTTCCACTGCCGAAGCGGCCGACGAGGAGAGAAAATTGCGGACATTCCCGCTCATCTCCGTCAGCACCGCCCAACCCTTTTCCCAGCCGTAGGATTGGAGGATGATCTCGTAGATGGCCAGGGCGCTGCCAGAGGCACGAGGGTCAGAGGCCGAAATCCACCCGGCCAGGCGGGGATCGGTCAGATCGGCCCAGGTGCGGACTTCCGGTAATCCCTCCGCGTGCCGCACCCGTTCGTTGGTGATAATCCCGAATCCTGACAGGGCTGCGCCAAACCATTCATGATCGGGATCCATGAGGTTCATGCCATTCAACTGAGCAGGGATTGCCCCGAGAATATCGGTAGGTGGGTCGTAGCGGGAAAGGAGGCCATCCTTTTCAAGCTCAAGAAAAGGATCGACTCCACCACCATACAGAACATCGACGCCGGCAGTGGGATTGGTTTTATATTCGGCGCGCAGAAAGCGCACGATTTGCGAAGAGCCGCCGCCCACCTCGCGCCAGCGGATTGTCGCAGGCCGGCCATATTTTTTTTCGTGCCAGGCGGAAAAGGTGCGCAGCGTCTCGTCTTTGATACCATCCCAATGCGGCGAGGTGACGACCACTTCATTCTCGGTTGCTCGGATTGGCAAAATGGAAATCCAGGCAAGCAGGCTGGGCAGAAACAGCCATCTTGCAGCTGAAAAAAAGGAGATATTCATGAGAAAGCCTGCCATGCTGAGTTGTAGCAATGGACTGGGCCCATCGCACTTGAAATAGCGACCAAGTTAAATGAAATCGTATCGCCATTACCTGAGACGCCTCGCGGCGCGGCTGACGCTTGGCGTGTTTGTGACAATTGCCGTACCGCTTTTTGTTGCGGTCGTGTGGCTCCGTTTCTTTGGCTTGCCCGAAGCGGCCAAGGTCTATCTGTTGACTGAAATTCAGAAGCGGCATATTTTTCCGTTTCCAGTCTCGGTGGACCAGCTTCTCCTCGACCCCACCGGTGCGGTCCTGGCGGAACGGGTCACCGTTTTTCGCGATGTCGATCTCCAGAGCGTCATGCTAAAAGTCGACCGAATTCGGGTCAGTTTCGCATGGCTGAGTTGGTGGCGTGGCACAGGCCTGATCGACAGCGCGAGCATCTCGAACGCCGAAGTCAATTATCCCGTGGGCCCGCAGGTGACGGCCGATTTTCACCAGGTGAATGCCGATATGGCCTTTGAAGGAAAGGAAATCAAAATAGAGAATGCGCAGGCACGGTTCCTGAACATGGCGCTCTCCGTTCGTGGGACGATTCACAACGACGGCTTTCCGGTGGCCAAGCCGGTCACTCCCGAGGAGCAACAACTCCTGGCCGAGGCGCGGCAGGAAACGTGGCGGGCGATTCTGAAGGCCATGGACGACATTCGCGCGGAGCAGCCCATCGAGGTCCAGCTTGAATTTGAAACCTCGACGCGGGACCTGGGTGGCGGACGCGCGAACTTCGCCCTCGATGGGCGGCGACTCACATGGCGTTCTGCGCCGGTCAATGAATTTTCCATTCACGGTAGCCTCAACGACGGAATCGTGGAACTGAGCGATTTCAAAATCGGCCTGGAACGGGGAGATCTCACAGCCTACGGCGAATGGAATCTGGCCGATCACACCGCCGAGTTGCAGTTCACCTCTTCCATGGATTTCACGACCCTTGCGCCCGCTTTCCCGGGACCTCTGGGGGAGGCCTTGAGTCGGTTTGATTTTCCCAATTCGGCCCCCGTCACGACCGGACGCATCACCTTTGATCTGCAGCAGGGTTTTCACACCGACATTCAGGCCGATCTCGATTGGCGCAACTTCACTTTCAACGGCGCTTCCTTCGATCGCTTGAGCATTCCGATCGCCTATGATGGCAACCGGTTGCTGATCCCCGGACTCAAGATCGCCGGGCAGGCGGGGAATGTGGACCTCGAATTCTTTTTCGACGGGACCAAGGATACGCCGACGCTGAATGGAAAAATTACGTCCAATCTCGACCCGACCATTCTTAAGGGCGTTTTCGGGGAGGGGATGGACAACTTTCTGGGCAGTTGTTCGTTCCAGGAAGGCGGGCCGGAGATCGAGGCAACCGCGACAGGCAGCGCGCTCAAGACGGATGCATGGATCGTCAAGGGCAAGGTGACCGCCGGCAAATTTGTTTACAAGACCGCCGCGTTTGACGCGGCGGCGTCCGATTTCACTTTTGCCGATTCCAAGCTGAACCTGCCGGATCTTGAAGTGCATCGCACTGAGGGAAGCGGCGCTGGTGGCATCATCTACGATTTCAGGAACCGCTCGGTCGAGCTTCATAATCTCGTGACGCAAGTCAACGTCCAGGAAGTCGCGCCGGTGATGGGGCCAAAATTCACGGAGTACACCAAGCCGTATCAATTCGCCCGCCCGCCCGTCATCCGCGCCAACGGCAAGGTCGATCTGCAAAGCGAGAAAAAGGACCTCGATACCGATCTGGTCGTCGAAGTGGAGGGAAAATCACCCATGGAATGGATGCTGTTCCATGTCCCATACAGTTTTGACAGTCCGAACGGGACGCTCACGTTCAAGAATCGCCGCATGACCGTGAACATGCACAAGTGTGGCTTTTACGACGGTGATTTGAGCGGCGTTATCGACATGAATTTGCGGGAGAATCCCGCAGACTACACGCTTGATCTCAACTTGGGCAAAGTGAACTTCAAAAAGTTCATGGTACGGACCTGGCATTATGATAAGTCGTCCGGTGAACTTACCGTGCAAAGCCATCTTACCGGCAAGATCGGCCTAATGGAAACCATGACGGGCGGCGGGGAGGTGAAGATCGACAACGGCGACATCACGCAGATACCTTTTCTCGGCGCGCTGACGCCGCAAATTCCCGGGTTTTCCGTCGCGGATGCCGCCCATGGGCACTTCACCGCTGCGAAAGGGGTGATTCATACCGACGACATGAACATCAGCAGTGAGATATTTGCTCTGATCGGCGACGGCAGCTACAATTTTATGACCGACCGCCTGAATCTCGACATGCGCGTGACCGCCAATGCGATCTTCGGCATCCCGCTTTATCCTCTAAGTAAAATCTTCGAGTTTCACGCCGACGGTACCATGAAGAACCCGAACTGGCAGTCGAAGAATTTTTGAGAGACCGGGCATTTTGAATTTTGACGGAATTAACGGAATGATGGCGCGTGCATCGCGGTTGATTAACCGGGCTCTTTCACGCAAGATCAATCTCCCCAATGACTGACCTCGAACGCATCCGCCATTCCGCCGCCCATGTGCTGGCGACCGCTTTATTGAAAATCTGGCCTGAAGCCCAGCTTGCCGCCGGTCCGCCCGTGGAGACCGGCTTTTATTACGACGTCGATCTGCCGCACCGGATCAGCCCCGTCGACTTCGAGCGCATCGAGGTGGAGATGAAAGCGGTCGTGAAGGCTAACCAGCCGTTCGTTCGTTCCGCCATCTCGCGCGACGAGGCGATCAAGCTGGGCGAATCGGGTCGCCTTGCCGCGCTTTCGAATCGCGCGTTTCCGAGCAAGTTCAAGCTCGATATCCTCAACCGCATTCCCGAGGGCGAAGAAATCTCACTCTACGCCAACGGTGATTTCGTCGATCTCTGCGCCGGGCCGCATGTCATGCGCACGGGCAACGTCGGCGCGTTTAAGCTCACCCACGTCTCGAGCACCTACTACCTCGGCGACGAAAAGAATCCGCAACTCCAGCGCATCTACGGCACGGCCTTCAAGAACAAAACCGAGATGGAGGCCTACTTCAACTTGCAGGAGGAAGCGAAGAAACGCGACCATCGCAAGCTGGGCAAGGACTTGCGTCTTTTCCACATCGACGACGAAGTCGGGCAGGGGCTCGTTCTCTGGATGCCCAATGGCGCGATCATCCGCCAGGAATTGCAGAATTTCATCAGCCGCGAACTGACCCGGCAGGGTTACAGCCAGGTCTTCACGCCCCACATCGGCAAGCTCGGCCTTTACCGCACCAGCGGCCATTTCCCTTACTACAAGGAATCACAATACCCGCCCATTGTGGAGCGCGAGACGCTCGACCTGTTGGCGAAGGAAGGCTGCACCTGCGGCGAGCTTTCCAACAAGCTTGATGCGGGTGAGATCAACGGCTACCTGCTCAAGCCGATGAATTGTCCGCATCACATCAAGATTTTCGCCAGCCAGAAGCACTCCTATCGCGACCTGCCGATCCGACTGGCTGAGTTCGGCACGGTCTATCGCTGGGAACAATCGGGCGAGCTTGGCGGCATGACTCGTGTTCGTGCCTTCACCCAGGACGACGCGCACCTTTTCTGCACGGAGGAGCAGCTTCCCGCAGAGGTGCTGGGCTGTCTTAATCTCGTGAAGACGGTCTTTAACCTGCTCGGTATGAAGGACTACCGCGTTCGTGTCGGCCTGCGCGATCCCGACAGCGCCAAGTATACCGGCGATCCGGCGAACTGGGACAAGGCCGAGAAGGCGTGTCGCGATGCCGCCGCCAGTCTCGGGGTACCATTCTCGGAAGAACCGGGCGAAGCGGCCTTTTACGGGCCGAAGATTGATTTTGTCGTGAAGGACGTTTTGGGCCGCGAATGGCAGCTCGGTACGGTGCAGGTCGATTACAACCTGCCGATCCGCTTTGACCTCAGCTACACCGGCTCCGATGGCAAGGAACATCTTCCCGTGATGATCCACCGCGCGCCCTTCGGCAGCATGGAACGCTTCATCGGCTGCCTGATCGAGCATTTCGCAGGCTCCTTCCCAGCCTGGCTCGCACCGGAGCAGGTACGGCTCCTCACGGTGACGGAGGAGCAGAACGATTACGCCCAAAGATTGCTAAAGGAACTTAAGGAAAAGGACGTGCGGGTGACGCTGGATGATTCCCGCGAAAAGCTCGGGGCGAAGATTCGGCTTGCGGAACTGGCCAAAGTTCCCTACATACTGACTCTTGGTGAAAGAGAATCTACCAGTGAACAAGTATCTGTGCGCAGCCGTAAACTAACCGCCCCCGAGGCCAAGCCATGGCCCGAATTCTTTCATCAGCTGCTCGACGAAATCGCAACCCGCTCGCTGTGATTTCCTGCATGTCCACCCGTCTGCTGCACTCGAACCCGTAACCTGAGAGGCGTTATCGCTATCCACAAATCCTATATCCGTGCCAACAACAAGATTCGCGCCCGCGAAGTCTTGGTCATCGTCGATTCCGACAGCAAATCGCTCGGCGTAATGGGTCTGGCTGAGGCCATGACCGAAGCCCGCAAGCGTGGATTTGATCTCGTCGAGGTCAATCCCGCGGCCAATCCGCCCGTTTGCAAAATTCTCGATTACGGGAAGTATCTCTACAACCTGGCCAAGAAGGAAAAGGACACGAAGAAAAACTCCGCCGCGACCAAGCTCAAGGAGTTGAATTTCCACATGAATATCGACGAGCACGACTACGGCGTGAAGATGCGCCATGCCGAGGAATTCATGTGGAAGGGCATGAAGGTGAAGCTGCAATTGAAGTTCCGCGGACGCGAAATGATGCACCAGGACATCGGCATGAACCTCATCCGCAGGATGCGCGCTGACCTCGCTGGAATTGGCATTGCGGATACCGAACCGAAATTAATTGGCAAAAGTATCAATTTGATGCTATCACCACTGCCCGCTCGTAAAAGGGTGCGCAAGTTTTCCCATGAGGATGAACCGGCTCAGGAGGAGGAATCTCACGATTCCACGCCTGCCCAGGCTCCTACGGAGCCAGCGCCTGCTTTGAACGGTAACAAATAAATCGTATGCCCAAATCTATTGCCCGCCGCAAAACCAAGAAGGCCGTGGCCAAGCGTTTTAAAATAACCGCGTCCGGTAAAATCCTCGCATCCCAATCGGGACGACGCCACCTTGCTGGCAGCAAGAACCGCAAACGCAAGCGCCACCTTGCCAAGATGAAGCAGGTCCACAAGACCGACGAGTATCGCATCAAGGCCAACCTGCCCTTTGCTTAAAAAAGTGCTTAAGAATTATTAGGAGACAACATGCCCCGCACCACCAACGCCCCAGCCTCACGCGAACGCCGCAAACGCGTCATCCAAAAAGCCAAAGGATACCGCGGTCGCCGCAGCAAACTTTTCCGCTACGCCAAGGACGCGACGATGAAAGGCCAGTACTGGTCCTATCGCGATCGCAAGGCCCGCAAGCGCAACTTCCGCAACCTCTGGGTTGTCCGCATCAACGCCGCCGTGCGCGGTTTCGACCTGACCTACAGCCGTTTCATCGAAGCGCTGACCAAGGCAAAGATCGAAATTGACCGCAAGGTCCTGGCTGATCTCGCCGTGAATGAACCCGCCGCTTTCGCCGCGATCGTTCAGAGCGTCAAGAAGGCTTAGCCATTGGCCGATATGGGTAGCCGTCGACCTCCGGGCGACGGTCCTCCTCGGGATAAATAATCCATGATCGTCCCCGTCGGCATTGCCCTCGGCTCGAACATGGGGGATCGCTCCGCCGAATTGGACGCGGGAATGACGTTCCTGCACGAACTGGCCGAACGTGGCGAAGTCCGGGAATCACTGCGGATCGAGACGGCTCCGGTTGATTGTCCGCCGGGATCACCGCCGTTTCTCAATTCCGTCGCCGAGATCGAGGTCGACACGGTCTACATGCCTCCGCTTAATCTTCTGAGGTGTCTTCAGGAATTTGAGATCGAGCGCGGAAGATCGCCCCTGCGGGATGTCAACGCTCCCCGACCGCTCGATTTGGACATCATCTATTACGGAGTCGAACGAATCGACCAGATGGGCCTGATCATTCCTCATCCCCGCGCGCACACGCGCCGGTTCGTGCTGGAACCGCTCTCCCATCTGAGCTCTGATTTGGTCCTGCCCGGACAGACTAAGACCGTGCGCGAGCTGTTGGAGAATCTGAGGTAGCCAGTGCAGGCCCTGCGCCGGTCTGTCGCGCGGCGTGCGACGGCTACGCTCGACTTTTATTAGGGGCTTTGGCGAGCGATATGGTAATTTGAATCAGTGGAACCGAACTCAAAAATCACGCCCGATTGGATTCACGAAGCCAAGTCGCGCGGAGAGAGAGTTGCGGCGCTGACGGCCTACGATTATCCGACGGCGCGGCTGCTGGATGAAGCGGGCGTGCCGGTCATCCTTGTGGGCGATTCACTTGGCATGGTTGTGCTCGGTTATCCGGATACGACGCAGGTGACACTGGCGGACATACGCCACCATGTAGCCGCTGTGGCGCGCGCCAAGACGAGGGCGTTGGTCGTGGGCGATCTCCCGTACCACACCTACGAGACGCCCGAGGAAGCGGTCGTCAACGCGCGCATCCTGGTCGACGCGGGCGCGGAGGCCGTGAAACTCGAGGGCGGCATCGAAGTCGTGCCCGAAATTCGCGAACTTCGGAAGGCTAGTATTGCGGTCGTGGGCCATATCGGCATGTTGCCGCAGCATGTGAAGGAAGATGGGGGCTACAAAATCAAGGGCCGTTCCGAGGCGGAGAAGGAGCGCCTGCTGACCGATGCGCTGGCGGTTCAGGAGGCTGGTGCGTTTGCGCTCGTCATGGAACTGATCGAGCCGGGATTAGCCCGTGAAATCACCTCCGCGCTCCATATTCCGACCATCGGCATCGGTTCGGGAACTGATTGCTACGGACAGATTCTCGTTGTTTCCGATCTCGTCGGTGCCTTCCCTTGGTTTCGTCCCAAGTTTGCCGTTGCCAAGGCCGATGTCGCCTCGGCGATTCGCGGCGCAGCAGAGGCTTTTGTCCGGGACGTCAAAACAACCGAATATCGTCCTTAGACGCAGGCGGAGGCGTTTCTTCCGGTGTCGCGGCAGCCTTGGCCGGGTCAGCGGAGAGTGCGCGGGAGAGGATTTCGACTTTCTGTTCCGCGTCGACCAGGCGGTCTCCGCACGCCTTGACGAGGCGCATGCCTTCCTCGTAACTATCGAGAAGTTTTTCCAGGGGCAATTCGGCGTTCTCCATGTCGGAGACGATTTGTTCGAGGCGTGCGAGTAGATCCTCGAATTTTTCCGACGTGTTTCCGGCATCGGCGGCGGGAGAGAGGAGTCGGCGGAAGATCATGGCAAAACCATTTTGCCTTGGCCGAATCGCGGCGTACAGCCAATCCGCTTCGACAATTCTGCTGGCAAGGACACGGTTGTGGGGGCACGATTCCCGTGTTCGTCATGACGCCGAAATTAAGAATTCGACGCCGCCGTTCTTCTTCACGGCATGGCAATGCCAAAACATCAAGTCGCCCCGGTGACTTGGTGGCCCTCATCACGACTTTTTTGCTCGCGGTTGTGCTGGTAACCGGGCCCCTGATTTTGGGTGCGGCCAGGTTGTGGATAGAACTGCCATTGCTGTGCGTGGTGGCGCTTTTGCTTGTGATCCAGGGGCTGAGGCTGATCGCCAAGCCTGCCATTGGCTCACAACGCAGGGCCGATGCGATCGATCTGTCCGTGGCGCTCTTTGTCCTCTACACCATCGTGCGCTGGTTGACGTCGCCCGCCGAATATTTCTCGCGGATCGAAGCGATGGATGTCGTGGCCTATGCCGGGATTTTCTTTACCTGTCGTTACGGCATGGCGAACCGGAGATATGGCATGGCGCTCCTCTATTTGCTGGTCATCCTGGGCGTGGGCGAGACGGCTTTTGGCTATTACCTGAGCAACCACCCGGATTGGTTCCCGTTCGGATCGATTGAACGGCAACAACTTGATTTTGCGCCGCGCTGGGTGGGCACGTACGAATATCCGAACCATTACGGAAGCCTTCTGGTGATGGCGATTGGAACGGCCCTGGCCGTGGGCAGCTTTTCCAAACTCGCCTGGCCCGTGCGCATCATTTTGATTTACGTGGCGTTAATGATGATGATCGGAGTGATGTACTCTGGATCGCTGGGAAGCTGGACTGCTCTTCTGGCCGCGATTTGCGCACTGGTGATACTGGGTATTCGTAATGGAACGATGCCGTGGTGGGTGCCGGTCCTGGGAGCGCTGGCGCTGCTCGCCGTCTGCGGATCCTTGTTTAGCCTGTCGCCGGTTGTCCGGGACCGGCTGGCCGACGCCAAAAACGTGTTTTTTGGAGGCAAACTGGGTGGCGATTTGCGTGTTCAGGTTGCGAAGGACGGCCTCAGGATCGCGCGCGACCACCCGTTGTTTGGCACTGGACCGGGGACACTTGTTTTCATCGAGCCGCGTTATCAGGGCGGCACGGCTCCCTTCAACGCGGAACTGACCCGCGACGATTACCTGAATTGTCTCGATGACTACGGACTGGTCGGTTTGGGCCTCGCCCTGTTTTTTATCGCGGCGGTCACGCTCAAATTTTTCTGTTCTCTGGGGGTGGACCATCGCTGGCAGGATCGCGTACTGGTCGCGACCGGCTTTGCGGCATGGGTGGCGCTGCTGGTTAATTCCCTGGTCGATTTCAATCTCCATATCCCGGCCAATGCGCTACTGCTTTTTGCCCTGACCGGCCTGGCCCTGGGGCGGCTTAAAGAGGAGAAGGAAAGGCACTGGAGCACTCTTCCGCTTGAGCCATTGGGCCGGTGGTTGGGAGGAGGGGTGGTCCTCCTGAGCTTGATCTATGGCGCCGAAGTAGCGCGGACCACCCTGAGCAATAGGGCCTATGAAGAAGCTTTCGCTGATGCGGATGTGGTGCCCATCAGCCAATCCATCGCGGGGGCTGAGGAAGCCATGGGATATGATCCGGGCAATGTCCAGGCGCTGGTGTTTCTGGGGGATAATCATCGAAATTATGCCGCGCTGCAAAAGGAACCTTCGGATCGGGAGAAAGAGGAGAAAATGGCGCTGGAGGCCTATCAAAAGGCACTTCAGGCCAATCCTCTCGACATTTCAGTGAAGGCCCGGGCCGCGGGTATGCTCAAGTAATAATTTTCCCAGTTTCAGCGAACCGTTTCCGGGAATCAAAGGGGTGCTTTTTTCATTACGTCGTTAGGGCGTGTTTTCAAAATAGGATAAGGCTGCGCCGGGAGGGCTTTTGCCATCTGGCGAGGAGACGAGTGAGGAGCATAGCCGAAGCTACGTGACGAGCGAGCGACAAAGCCAGAAGGCAAAAGAACCCCAGCCCTTCGGGTATGCTCCTTCCTCGCGCCTCGGTATAGCCCAAAAGCGACTCGCAACGCAACCTTGCCCTATTTTGAAGACACGCCCTAAGACGGCTCCACCCGGTTCAACTCTTTTTTCAAAGTCTGAGAAGCCAATCGGGAAATATAAATAGTTATACCGATGGTCGCGATCAGGCCCAGCCCCTGAAGTAGCCACTCCAACTGACTATGCTGCCGAATCTCCGGTCCAATATTGGCGAGATTACTGAGAAATCTTCCCAGATAAACATAAATGCAAGTGGAGGGGATGGAACCGATCTCTGTTGCCAGGAGGAATTCGCCGGCCGAAATATTGGTCAGGCCATACGCATAATTGATGAGGCTAAACGGCATGATGGGGGAAAGATGGGTCAGACAAACAATCTTCCAGCCTTCCTTTTCCACTGCGGTTTGCAGGGCGCGCATTTTCGGGGACCGGGCGAAATATTTTGCCGCCCGGTTCCGCAGCAAATAACGGGTGATCAACAGGCTGATGAAGGCGCCGAGGCCGTTGCCAATGAGGACCAGGAAAATGCCGCCCCAGAACCCGTAGATGACACCTGCGCCCAACGTCAAAACTGAACCCGGCACGAAGAGCAAACATGAGCCTGCATAGAGGGCGATGAATAACAGCCAGCCGATTCACCCCGTTGCCTGGATGGTCTCCAACCAGCGCGCCGTTTGATCAAGCCAGCCTGAGGTCATGAATCAAGCAAAGCGATAACTTGTGTGTTGTCATCCGGTATTTAGAGAATTTTAAATAATACTATAGCCGCAGGAAGCAAACCAACCCCTGGCATCGGCAGCGGTGATCTGTTGGAGGGCCGCGCCGATGGCTTCCAGCAAGGCTTCATCGGTTCGGGCCTT
>Ga0182030_10001904_pt1 | contig 43777 bp, 35 predicted proteins | sample 812S3MmetaG_FD_121299 | JGI IMG/M metagenome (GOLD analysis project Ga0182030, IMG submission 121299) | Permafrost microbial communities from Stordalen Mire, Sweden - 812S3M metaG (Illumina Assembly) | ecosystem: Environmental > Terrestrial > Soil > Wetlands > Permafrost | place: Sweden... | reverse complement strand
TATTAAACGCGGTTTTGGACGCCTGCAGGAGGCGTCTGGGGGCCTTGGCGGGGCCTTGGGGAAGGGGCCGTGAAAAAATATTTTTTTTCAAAGCTCCTGCTGGGCCGGAAAATAGTTGGGTGTATTTTTGCGCGCAATGAGCTGAGGGGGGGTGTATTCTTGGGCGCGGAAGGAGCATCTTGCTTAGGTTGACACCCATTGACTTCCAAGTCTGCCGTGTCGCCGACTTCCAAGTCGGCAGGCGTCCGGTGTACCGGAGGCGCTCGAACAAAGTCCGGCCCGTGCATTTTGAACCCGTTTGGGGATCTGCGGTACCGCAGGCTGCCTGCCCCACCTAAGAATGAGCTGCCTGATTGCCGGAGCCTGCGGCCCTTCCAGGGGCGACCCCGGGTTCCGATCCACGGCGGCCTTCCTGGGCCGGTCCTTCCGGGGCGGGACCACCAGACGAGGGGGAGCAGGTGCGAACGGGCCGCCACGAGCCGCGGCTCGACACTTTCCACACCCTGGCCTATGGTAGGCACATGGTTGTTTTGGCCAGACTCGCCGTGATCCCCCGCCCCCGGGGCGGGGGCGCGCCACGCTTGGGCGCGGCGGCGAACTCCTCCGGCGCGCAGCCCGGCACGGTGACGGAGGTCGATCCGGCGACCAAGCCGGCGCCGGCCCGCGAGCCGGGCTACTTGGTCATCTGCTGGAACGACCCCGTGAACCTCATGGTTTATGTGACCCACGTCTTCCAGACCGTGTTTGGGTGGCCGCGCGAGAAGGCGCAACGGCACATGCTGGAGGTGCACGAAAAAGGCCGGAGCGTGCTGGTGCGCGAGAGCCTCGAGAAGGCGGAGCACTATGTTCATGTGCTCCAGCAACACACCCTCCACGCCACCCTGGAGCGCGACGAATGAAGCGTCTGAGGTCCCGCGGGGTGCGGTTGGAATTCCGGCTGGAGGAATGGGAGGGGGAGTTGTTCCGCGATGTGTTGATGCGCTATCCCTACATGCCTCCCGCGCCCGCCCGGTTGTCGCGGGGTGGGGGGATCCCGCGGCAGGAAGCGGCCGACCGGTTGTTGGAGGAGTCCCTGGCGGGGCAGCGGGCCGCCCTGAAACGCCAGGTGACCGGCCTGCTCGAGGATATCCACGCATTCCGGACCGACCGGGCCGGGTGGCGGCTCAGTCTCGAGCCAGCCAAGGCGGACTGGCTCATACAAGTGCTCAACGAGGTACGCGTCAGCGCCTGGGTTCGCCTCGGATCGCCGGACGACCTCGACGGCCAGCGGGCGAAACCGCCCAACCCGGAGATGCAACTGATCGAAGTCACCGCCTATTTCCAGTCGTTCTTCATCGAGTCCCTCTCCGGGGCCGCGCCCGGGGAGGAGGCCGCCTGACCGGCGCACGGCGGGACTGGCTGGTTCGCCCGGAGGTTTGGATGCCCGTCGCCACCCTCGATCATCGCCTCCTTTTCCCCGACGCGCGCCGCGCCCGGCCCGACGGGTTGGTGGCCGTCGGCGGCGATCTCTCCCCCGCCCGCCTGCTGCTCGCCTACCGCTCCGGTCTTTTCCCTTGGACGGAAGCCCCGGTTACCTGGTGGTCGCCCAATCCCCGCGGCATCTTTGAGCTCGGCGGCTTCCACGTCTCGCGCAGCCTCGCCCGGGTGCTGCGGCAGCACCGTTTCGAGATCACGGTGGACCGGGCTTTTCCCGCCGTCATGGCTGGCTGCGCCGCACCCGGTCCGGAACGGCATGGCACCTGGATTACGCCCGGCTTCGTGGCCGCCTATACCGAGTTGCACCGCCTCGGCCATGCCCACAGTGTCGAATGTTGGAGCGAGGGCCGCCTGGCGGGCGGTGTTTACGGCGTGGCGGTGGGAGGACTGTTCGCCGGGGAGTCAATGTTCCATCGCGTGCCCGACGCGTCGAAGGTGGCGCTTTTCCACCTGATTGAGCGGTTGCGGGCGGGTGGCTTCCGGCTGTTCGACATTCAGATGGTCACGCCGATCACGCGGCAGTTGGGAGCGGTCGAGTTGGACCGGAACACTTATCTCGCGCGCCTGGCTGCCGCCGTGGTGGTCGCGGCGGTGTTTCCGCCGCAGGGAGAGTGAGGACGTCCTCCTGCCCAGGCAGCGGTTTGCTTCTCCTGCGCGCCGGTGAGGGTGCCCTTTTTTCGTTTCCCCCCATCCCCCGGGCTTGTTAGGATGGGTCCATGCCCGAAATCGTCGAGTTTGTGAACCGGGGAGCGGCATCGATTACCCCTGCCATTGTGGAGAAGCTCCTGCGGCATTTGCCGCAATGGAAGCTCGAGTTCACCCAAATCTACGAGCCACTCTTCCCACACCTCGTGGACCAACTGGAATTCCTGGCGGACTGTGTCGAGGACGGCGCCGAGGGAGCCTACAAGGAAATCCCCTACCTCGCCCTGGCGCAGGCGGCGTTTGCGTTGATCTACGCCCACAAGAAAGTCGGGATCATTCCCGACAGCGTGATGAATCTTGGCCGGGCGGATGATTCGAGTGTGGTGCGGGCGGTGTTGATCCAAAACGAGAAAGCGTTCGCCATCTACGCCGCCTCCCATGAGGTCGAGTGGTCCCGCATCACCAGCCAACCGTAGCGCGCCGCTGCCGCCGCGCTCCCTCCCTGTGCTGAGCCGTTGTTTCCCTCCTCGGGTTGGTGCCGCGCGGCTCGCGTTGCTGACCGCCCTGGCACTCGGCGGCTTGGCTGGTCTGGGGGCGGCCAGCTCCCCAGAGGATCGCCCCGCGGCGCAGGGTTTGGTCCTCGTCGAGGCAGAGTCGTTCCAAGACTTGGGCGGCTGGGTGGTCGATCAGCAGTTCATGGATCAAATGGGATCCCCCTACCTGCTGGCCCACGGGTTGGGCGACCCCGTGCGGGACGCCACGACCAGGGTCGCTTTCCCCGCTCCAGGCCGCTATCACGTCTGGGTGCGGACGCGGGATTGGGTGGCCCCCTGGCACGCGCCCGGGGCGCCCGGGCGGTTCCAGGTTTTGGTGGATGGCCGGGCGCTGCCGGCGACCTTCGGCACCGAGGGCGCGGCCTGGCACTGGCAGCCGGGCGGGGCGGTGGAGGCCGGCCCGCAGGCACGGCTGGTGCTGCATGATCTGACCGGCTTTGAGGGACGCTGCGACGCGCTGCTGCTCGCCCGGGACGCCGCTTTCATTCCGCCGAACGATCCCGCGGGGCTGGCTGCGCTGCGGCGTCAGTTGGGGGGAGTTTCCCCGCAGCCCGAGCCGGGTGGCGAATTTGATCTGGTGGTGGTCGGGGGCGGCATGGCGGGAACGTGTGCGGCCCTCGCCGCGGCGCGGCTCGGTTTGGAGGTGGCGCTGGTCCAGGACCGCCCGGTGCTGGGGGGAAACAACAGCTCCGAGGTGCGGGTCTGGCTGAACGGCAACGTCCACCAGGCCCCTTATCCGCGGGTGGGCGACATCGTCTCCGAACTGGACCCGGCCCGGCGGTCGAAGCCGGGGCCGGGGAACACGGCGGACATTTACGAGGATGAGCGCCGCCTGGAACTGGTCCGGAGCCAACCCCACCTCACGCTGCTGACCGAGATGCGGGTGAACGCGGCGGAGAGCCGGGATGGCTCGGTGCGGGCGGTGGTGGCGCAACACATCCGCACCGGACGAAGACTCCGGATCACCGGACGCTGGTTTGCCGACTGCACCGGCGACGGTGTGCTCGGCGCGCTGGTCGGCGCGGATTACGACCTGACGGAGAAGCGCCACATGGGGCCGAGCAACCTCTGGAACGTGGAGGACACCGGGGCGTCCGAGACCTTCCCCAAGTGCCTCTGCCAGGATTCCAACGCGCTCGACACCGCGTTTTCGCCGCTCACCAACAGGGCGCCCTTCCCGCGCTGCCCGTGGGCGGTGGACCTGAGCGCGCGGCCTTTCCCGGGCCGGCCGGCGAAAACGGCCGGAGCGAAGGCGGCCGCGCCGGCGGAGCCCGCCGGGCTCGGCGAGTGGTTTTGGGAGAGTGGCTTCGACCGCGATCCCATTACCGATGTGGAGTGGATGCGCGATCTGAACCTGCGGGCGATGTACGGCGCGTGGGACACCCTCAAGAACGTGGACGGCCTGTATCCCAACCACAAACTCTCGTGGGCGGCCTTCATCGCGGGCAAACGCGAGTCGCGGCGGCTGCTCGGGGATGTGGTGCTGGCGGTGGATGATTTCCGCACGAACCGGATCTTCGCCGACGGTTGTTTCCCGTGCACCTGGGGCATCGACCTGCATTCGCCCGCGCCCGCCTACGCGAAAGGGCAGGAGGGCGCCGAGTTCATCGCCACCTACACGCACGGGGCCGGGTATGACTACCAGGGGCCCTACTGGGCTCCGTACCGCTGCCTCTACAGCCGGAACGTGGGAAACCTCTTCATGGCGGGACGCGACATCAGTGTGACCCATGCGGCGCTCGGGCCGGTGCGGGTGATGCGGACCTGCGGGGCGATGGGGGAGGTGGTCGGCATGGCCGCTTCGGTCTGCAAGGCGCACCAATGCTCCCCGCGCGAGGTGTACGAGCGCCATTGGGAGGAACTCAGGGCGCTCCTGCGTCGTGGCGCCGGGCGGAACGGCCCGGCGTGAGCGCAGGCCACCCGGAGCGCCCGGCGGGGGCCATTCCCGGCTTGTCATTCCGCGGGTCCGGCCTATGCTCAAAGCGTGAGTGAGCAGTGGAGCAGGTGGTTGCCTTGGGTGTTCATGGCACTGGCGGCCCTTTCGCGCTGGCCGAACCTCCTGTGGCCCAATTTCAGCGCGTTCTACGGGCTGGCCTTTTGCGCCGGCGCCTTCTTTCCCCGCCGGATCCGCTGGTGGATGCCGCTGGCCACCCTGATGGTTTCCGATCTCGCGCTCAACCTCTACTACAGGTTCTCGTTCGGCACGCCGCTCTTCAGTTGGTCCGAGCTCGTGAAATACGCGGCATTCCTCCTCATCGTGCTGCTGGGGACGCGCTTCAGTCCACGTTCGTCCTTTGCAGGGTTGCTTTCCGGCGGGATTCTTGGCGCCGTCTTGTTCTACCTCATCACCAACACCGCCTCCTGGCTCCAGCTTCCCGCATACACGAAGGATCTTGCCGGCTGGATCCGGGCGCTCACCCGGGGCACCGATGGGTACCCCACCACGCTCCAGTTTTTCTTCAACACCCTGCTGAGCGGCGGCCTCTTCACGGGGTTGTTCGCCGGTGCCTGCAAATGGAGTGCCGCCGCCGAGTCACCTCGGGAGAAGGAGCCAGTCGCCGATCCCGCCCCCGCCGACACCGAGGAGAGCCCTGAGCCCGGGGAAGCATAGCCGGGCGCCCGTCCCGCTCCCGCCCCCGGCCGACACCATGAAAATCGGCGTCATCTCGGACACCCACAATTACCTGGATCCCGCCGTGGCCCGCCTGTTCGAGGGCGTGGATCACATCCTGCACGGCGGCGACATCGGGCTCCCGCGGATCCTGCTCGAACTCGGGCAGATCGCGCCCGTCACGTCGGTGGCGGGGAACACCGACGACCCGCTGTTTCGCTACCCGTTGATCGAGGTCGTCACGCTCGCGGGGCGCAAGTTCCTCCTCCACCACATCGTTGACCCGCGTGCTCCCGCCGGCGAGTGGGGGAGCCGGTGGGAGTGCGAGCGGCCCGCGGGCGTGGTGTTTGGCCACACGCACCGGCCCTTTTGCGAGACGCTGGGCGGCGGGTTGTTTTTCAACCCCGGGTATGCGGGCCGCAGCCGGTTCAGGATGGAGCGGAGCGTCGCAATCCTGCATCTGGAGGAGACCGGGATCCGCCCGGAGTTTTTCCCCCTGGGCTGAACGGGGTTGGCCCAACCTGGGCGCTTCATCGTTTCCAATGATGATCCCGCGCCTTTTTTCGATTAGGCAGGCTTCACCGGATCGGCTATCAGTCACGCAGGGGCGCGCAACGCCCCCTGCTTTATGAAAAAACAACTCCCCACCCCGCGGGCACTGGCCGCCCTCGCGGGTCTTGGTGCCCTGGCCGTTTACATCCTGGCTTGTGCCGCGTTCAGTCCGGACGACAAGAAAGTGCTCTACCCGGTCTTCGATGGGCCGGCGGGCCGGTTCGCCATCGCCTGCTACGACCGCGTGGCACGGCGGAGTGAGGTGATCTTCGCCCCCGTCATCGCGGCGGGGACGAATACGAACCAGTCGGAGGCCCCCATGCTGCGGGCGGAATGGCTCGCCGACGGGAAGCGGGTGGTCGTCTGCTGGCAGGGCGACGACGACGACCCGTGGTTTCGACTGGTCCTCATGCCGTGCGGGGGGAGCGGACCGGTGCGGTACTTTCAGATCCCCGGCAAGGATTTCTCCAGTTCCATTATGCTGCCCCCGCCGATCATCGGCGATCTCGTCTTCCTCGGCCGCGCACCCAATGATCTGCTCCGGCTCGATCTCCGATCCGGCGAGGTGGTCACCCGGGAGGCGGGCAAGGGGGACGGCGACTGGCTGCTGTACCCCTCGGCTGACGGCAAGGGGCTTCTCTACCTGGCTGAGAACAAGCCCGCCAAGGGCTACACCTTCGGCCGGATGGACCCGGAAACGTTTGGGGCCACACCAATCCTGACGATCACCAACCCCATCGAGGAGGCGATCACTTTCTCGCCGGATCGATCCGGCCGGCGGGTGGTGTTCGCCGAGAACACCGGGGAGGTGGCGCACTTGGTGGTAGAGGGCGTGGGGCAGCCGGCGACCCGGTTCGCTGTCTCGCCGGGCCCGGACCGGTTCCGGTTGGGCTGCACCTGTTTCTCGCGCGATGGGACGGTCGTGTTCGCCGCGTTCGAGCGGGAGGAGGCGGGCGGCGGGGCGGCGCTCGGCTTGGCGGAGGTCCCGCTCCATGGCGGGGCGGTCCGCGAGACCGTGCTGCTGCACACCGCCGAGTTCAAGAAGAAGAAGGACGACGCGTTGATGCCTTTCCAGTTCGGCTTCTCGCACGATGGCAAGGCGGCCGCGGTGTCCACCACCTGCCTCGCTGGCAGCACGGAGGGGTTCCGTCCGCAAGACTGCGCCCTGTTCTTCATTGACCTGACCTCGAACGATCGAACGGTGAGCAGGGTGCCGATCCCCATGCCTGCCCGGCAGGAGCAGAAAGGCCGCTGAGGGGGCCATCCCGGTCCGATCATGGAGCCGCTCCGCCATCTCTTCGCCCATGTTTGCGGGCAAAACCCCGGCCATCTCTGGGCTCCCGGGGGTGTTCCGCTTCCTTGCTGTGAGCGGTGCACCGGGTTTTATGCCGGAGTGCTGGTGGTTCTCGGGGCGGTCTGGCTGGCCCGCCCGCCGCGGGGGGCGGGCTTTTTCCGTGCTCACCTTCTGTGTCTGCTCGCGCTCGTCCCGGCTGGGTTGGGCTGGATCGAGGAGGGACCGTGCCTGCGAACCGCCGCCGGCATGGGGTTCGGGTTTGGGGTCGCCGGGTGCCTGCTGTTCGCCCTGGGGGACTGCACTCGGGACGCCCGCGCGCCCCGGCGTTCCCGCCCCGGAGCATATCCGCTCCTGCTGGCGGGTGGCCTTGTGGCGGTCCCCTTCCTCGGTGCGTGCGGAGGACTGGCGGGAGGGGCGGTCCTGACTCTCCTGGCCCCGGTTGGAGCGTTGGCCGCGGCACTACTCGGGCTGGCCTCCGTCTCGGCGCTCATCCCTGCCCGGCACTGAGCCCCCGGCGCCCCCCCGCGCGCAGGCCCCCCCTGATGGGAGCCGGGGTGAAAACAAGCCCTCCGCCCTCCCGATCCGGCTCTTAATCCTGGCTTAACGTGCTCTCGCGTAACCTGTGCCCAATATGTGGGAGTCAACTATGAAAAAACACTGGCAAAAGATGAGTATCGGCGCCCTCGCCGCGGCCGCCTGCCTCCTGGGCAGCGCGGGTGTGGCTTGCGCGCAGCAGGGCGGACCGGACAATGGCTTCAACCCGGCGCGCATGCGCGAGCGGTTCCTGGAGCGGATTCGGGAGCAAATTGAGGTCAAGGAAGACGCCGAATGGGGTCTGATCTCCACCCGGATCACCAAAGTGATGGATGCCCGTCGTGACTTGGGCGGTGGCGGCCCCGGCGGCGGCTTTGGCGGCGGATTCGGGGGCCCGCCCGGGGGCGGGTTTGGGCGCGGTCGTTCAAACAACCAAGGCGGCGGGCCCGACCAAGGCGGACCCGGCGGTGGCCCGGGCGGGGGACCGGATCAAGGCGGGCCCGGCGGGCCGCCTGACCAGGGTGGTCCCGGCGGGCCGGGTGGCGGCGGTTTCGGCGGCGGTTTCGGGGGTGGGGGTCCCGGAGGTCCCGGAGGTCCCGGAGGACCGGGCGGGGGCGGCTTCGGCGGCGGCCCGGGCGGCCCGTCGAACCCGGATATGGAAGCCTTGAACAAGGCGATTCAGTCGAAGGCGGCCCCGGCCGAGATTAAGGCCAAGCTGACCCAATTCCGGGAGGCCCGCCGGAAAAAGGAGGCCGCGCTCGCCAAGGCCCGCGAGGACCTCCGCCAGATCCTGTCCGTCCGGCAGGAAGCGGTCGCGGTGACTCTCGGTCTGCTTGATTAAGCAGACTGGGCCCGGCCCCAGTCCCGCGACCCGGGAGGCCGCAGGGCTGGGTGCCGTTGGGTTTCTGAGCCTCGTTGAGAGCCAGCAGCGCGAATTTGGCGAGGTTGCCAGCCGGCGGTCAGAACCGGTGGATGATGTCCAGCGCCACCAGCACGGTGTTGTCGCGGTGGTGGGTTGTGAACGAGTCTCCGCCCGAGGCGTCATGGTCCCAGCGCAACTCCACCCGGCTGACGACGTTTTTCCAAACATCGTACTGCGCGGTCTCAGCGAGTTCGACGGCGGTGCGGGGGAGCCCCGGGGCCGCCAGATAGCCGCTCTGCGAGAAATACTCCCCGCGAGCGTTGAACGAGAGGGCGGGCAGGGCCTGCCAGTTCAGATAGATGCCGGTGGCGGTCTGGTACCCCGAATCCTCGTGGTGGCCGCTGATTGCGTTGTCTCCCAGGCGGGCATAATCGAAGGCCAGGCCGGTCTTCAGGCTGGGAAAGGGAGTGTTGAAGGTGGTGCCGGCATAAAAGGTGGTGCGGTCGACCTCGCTGAGCGCGTCCCATCCGTTCAAAACCCCGCCCGAGAGGGTTGACCCGGAAACCACCCCCCAGTTCGTGGGGGCCACGAACGTCAGGTTGCCGAGGTAGGTCTTGAAGGAGTCCGCGCGGGCCGCGGGCACCGAGGCCGAAGCCCGGGAGTCGATGCCTGCGCTCCAGGTGTTCGCCACGCCGGCGTTGACCAGCACCGCGGGACAAAGCTGGTAAACGGCCAGCAACCCGGTGAGCGCCGTAGGTTCCATTTCGTAACCGTAAGAACGGGTGTAATTCGGGTTGGCGCCCGCCTCATAGACCTCGTAGCCCAACGGCGAAGAGAAGGTGCCCAGCTTCAGTTCGCAGCCGTTTCCCAAGGGGACCTGGAAGTCGACGAAGGTGTCCTTCAGGCCGAAATCGCCGGTTGCCGCCCGGGTCGGTCCGACAAACGAGGTGTTGTACGCCACCGCCTCGGGGCCGAGCAGGAGGGTTGCGCTGTATCCGGCCGACCAGTGCCCGCCGCCCGCTGGTTTGGCGATCGTGAGTTCCACCCCGTCGAGGTTGATCCCGTTCGCCTTGGCCGCCTCCGCCGTCCCGTTTGGACCGTAATAGGGGAGGTTCTGATCGCCGCTCCCGGGGTTCCAATGGGCTGAGGCCTCCACGTATCCGCCGAGCGTGGTGCCACCCACCGCGGATTGCAACGCCGAGGGTTGGTCGTCCGCCTGGGCGCCTGGCTGGCCACCGGCCAAGCCAATCCCGAGTAGTATCTTGGTTGAGAGCCGCCACTTCATCGATTGCAGGTTGGTTGATTGTTGTTGTTGCCCCGGGTTCCGTCCAAATTGTCCCGACCACCCGCAGTCACCCCTTGGATGCAAGACGGGGGAACGCCAGCGCGGTCCAGCCCGGAGACCTCCGGACCCTACCAGCCCTCCCTGGTTTTGACGATCAAAACCGGACCGGCCGGCCCGCTCTGGCCGAGCGGCCCCCGCCCTTGGGAAGGCTATGTCACGAATTTTTCCACCGCCGTGGCCGGGCAGACCCGGCAGTTCAGTTTCTTATTGCCCGCGAGACCTCCCCTCAGCATGCTGGGACCAAGCGACTCCATGGACGAACCAGCGAACCATCCGCCGGGGGGCACACCGCCTTTGGTCCTGCCGCGTTCCCGCGAACCGGATTTGACACCCCCGCCCGCTGGACGGTGGGGATTGAGGGTCGGCCCTAGATGCGCTGCCCGCGGGAGGCACCGATGAGCCCGAGGAACCCCCAACCCGGCGGAGCAGGAAAGGACGAAGGGGAGCCGACGACCTTCAAGCGCCAGTTGGTGGCAGTCGCCCTGGTCGCCAATCTCCTCTTTCTCGGGTTTGCCGGCCTCTCGCTCTGGCAGAGCCGCGCGCGTTACGAACACGACGCAGCGGTGCAGACCCGGAACATCGCCGCCACCATGGCCGCCCACCTGAAGGACACGGTGGACCGGATTGACCTGGGCATCCGGGCGGTGGCGGACGAGGTGGAGCGGCAGATGGCCCTGGGGAGCGTTGATGTCGCGACGATGAACGCGTTTATCGAGCGCCATCGTGCGCGCCTGCCCGAGGTGGACGGGCTGCGCGTGGTCGATGCCGGGGGCACGAATGTGTACGGCACCGCAGTCTCCTCCGGCCCCGCCCCCAGCGTCTCCGACCGGCCGTACTTCCAGCGCTTGAAAAGCGATCCCGGCGCCGGGTTGGTTGTTTCCGGACTCCTGATCGGGAAGGTAAGCAAGAAACCGTCACTCATCCTTGCCCGTCGGATCGACCATCCGGACGGGAGCTTCGCCGGGGTCGCCTACGGCGCCGTCACCACGGATTGGGTTCGGGGCATCTTCTCCCGGGTCGAGGTCGGGCCCAACGGCTCCATCACGCTGCGGGATGACACCCTGGCTTTCATCACCCGGTTCCCGCGCGACGAGAAATGGGAGTCCAAGTCGGGGGAGCACAACGCCTCGCCCGATCTGCAGGCGGAGGTGGCCCGGCATCCCGAGCTCGGCACCTACTCGACCTCGCGCGCGTACGACCGAATCGGCCGGCTGCTGAGTTACCAGCGGTTGTCGGGGCTGCCCCTCTACGTGCTGGCCGGGTGGGGGCAGCGCGACCTTCTCGCTCCGTGGTACACAGAGGTCTCTTGGGTGCTCGCCCTGATCACCCTCTTCTTGGCGGGCTCGGTCACGTCCTGCTCGGTGGTTTACAACGGCTGGAAGCGCCAGGCGATCGCCACCGCCGATCTCCGGGAGCAGGAGGCGGCTTTGCAAAGACTGAACCGCCTCCAAGTCCTCCTGGGGCAGACCGCGTCGGCCTGCATTAACTTGTCCGGCCACGAGGTGGAAGCAACCATCGAAACGGTCCTGGCGAGGTTGGCCGGTTTCGCGGGGGTGGACCGCGCCGGCATCTACCACCTGGACGCTGCCGGATCCGGTTTCCGAGTCACCCATGGCTGGACCAGGCCGGGGCTCCCCAACGGGGCGGAGCAGCTCCGGCCGGAAATGCTCGACCGGTTTCCCGAGTGGAGTGGCACCCTGTCCCGGTGCGTCCCCCTCCTGGTTCCCGACACGCTTCAGCTCCCCGCAGGCAAGTGGCGCGAGCGGCTGGAAGCCGAAGGGGTGCGGAGCCTGTTTGTCGTCCCGCTCAGGATGGGGCAGGCAGCCGTGGGCCTGGTGACTTTCGACACCCTGGACCGGCCCCACCTCTACCCGGTCGCCGAGCGGCGGTTGCTGACAGTGTTCGGCGAGATGCTCACCAACATCCAGCGGCGCAGGATGGCGGAGGACGAGTTGCGCAGCGCCAACCGGCGGCTGGAAGAAGCGACCAATCTGGCGCAGCGCATGGCCGAGCAGGCCAACGTGGCGAGCCAGGCCAAGAGTGATTTCCTCGCCATGATGAGCCATGACATCCGCACTCCGATGAACGCCATCATCGGGATGACCAATCTGCTCCTCGAGACCCCCCTGGACGCGCACCAGACGGAATTTGCCCGGACCGTTGCCCGGAGCGGCGACGCCCTGCTTGAGCTCATCAACGACATCCTCGACTTCTCCAAGATCGAGTCGGGCAAACACCTCCAGATCGAGGAGGAACCGCTTGTGCTGAGGGACTTGGCGGAAGGAGTGGCCCAGATGCTGCGCACCCGGGCCGCGGAGAAGCACCTCCGGCTGGAACTGGGGATGGCCGCCGACCTGCCCCACTCCATCCGGGGCGATTGCGGCCGCTTGCGCCAAGTGCTCACCAACCTGGTCGGGAACGCGATCAAGTTCACCGACCGCGGCGGGGTCACCGTCTCGGTCCGGCGCCTGGCGGGCGAAGCGGGCCGGGCCCGGTTGCGGTTTGAAGTGCGGGATACCGGCATAGGGATGGGGGCCACGGACATCGCGCGGCTGTTCCAGCCGTTCACGCAGGTGCACCGCGATGCCTCCCGCCGGCGCGGGGGGACTGGCTTGGGGCTGGCGATTTCCAAACGCCTCGTCGAGTTGATGGGGGGAGTCATCGGCGTCGAGAGTGAGGCCGGCCTGGGCTCGCTGTTTTGGTTCGAGTTGGCGGCCGTCGTGGAGCATGAGACGCCGCCTGGAGAGGCCGGCCCGCCCCTCAGCCCCGGGTCTCCCGGTGATGGACCAGCCGCCTTGGTTGAATCCCTCGGTCCCCTGCGGATCTTGGTGGCCGAGGACCACGAAACCAACCGCCGGCTGGCGATGTTCATGCTCCATAGCCTCGGCTTTCGCCCCGATTTCGCCGTCAACGGCGCAGAGGCGGTTCGCACATGGGAGAACGGGAGCTATGACCTGATCCTCATGGACTGCCAAATGCCTGAAATGGACGGCTTCCAGGCCACGCGCGAGATCCGCCGCCGCGAGGCGGACACCCCGGGACGGGCGCGCGTTTGGATCGTTGCCCTCACCGCCAACGCCTTGATTGGCGACCGCGAGCGGTGTCTGGCGGAGGGCATGGACGCTTATTTGAGCAAGCCATTCACCTCCGCTCAGTTGGCCAGGGTGCTCGCGCGGGAGTCCCGCTCCGCGCCGGGTTCATCGCCCGCCGCGCAGCCGGGCGAATGCGACGCGGCTCCGTTGGAGCAGCTCTGGACGGAACTCGGCGGGGAGGACGTGCGAAGCCTCGTCGAGGGGTTCCTCCAGGATCTCGCAGGCCTGGTGGCCCGGCTGGCGGCCCACGCGGCGGCGAATGAAACCGCCGAACTGGGCCGCTTGGCGCATTCCCTGCGCGGTAGCGCCCTGGCCTTTGGTCTGACGGCCGTCGGCCTCCTCGCGGGAGGCGTGGAAGCAGCCGTCAACGCCGGGGATCTCCCCCAGGCCAGCCGCCAGATCGCCAGCCTTCAGGAGTGCCTCCCCCGCAGCCAGGCCTGGCTCCGCGATCAGCTCGACCGGCGGGGCTGACGCCCGTTCGGCGCACGGCGGATTCCGGAAGGACTTTACCCTGCCCTTCAGGCATTTTTCACTTTGGTGAGTGATCGCGGGGGCGTGCCGTGCCAAAGCGGAATCAGGCGCCCCCGCGAAGACTGGCAGCGGGTGTGCGGTGCGGGCTCCCGGCCGCCGCGCGGTCGACGAGCCCGGCACCCCCCCGGAGGGCGTCATGCTCCCCTGGTTTGTGTCGTTTTGGTTACGATTGCATGCCGCGCTGGTGACATCGCGCATCGCAGGGACCTGTCGCTGAAAAAACTGTGGCGTGCCCGGGGGCGGAACCACTACAAATACCGCGAAGTTGAACTCGCATCTTCATCTCGAACCGTCCTTGCAGAGGGACATTGACCACCTGCGGAGCAAGGTCGCTGAAATGGCGGCGCTTGCCGAGCAGGCCTTGCGCGCGAGCGTCCAGGCGTTTCTGACGCGCAACCGGCAGCTCGCGTACACGATCATCCTGCGCGACGATGCCATTGACGAGCTGGAGACGGAGTTGGACCGCCTGTGCCTGACCTTCCTGACCCGCCAACTCCCGGCGGCGGGCCATTTGCGGTTTGTGTTCGCCACGATTCACATCAACCGGGAACTGGAGCGGATCGGCGATTACGCGGGGAGCATTGCCCGGCAGGTGCTCGGGTTGGAGGCCGTCGAGGCGCGGCCGGCTCCCGAGCGTTTCATGGAGCTGGGCGAGGTCGCCGGCGGCATGGTGCGGGACGCCGTCTGGTCGTTTCTACAAGGGGACGCCGGTCTGGCGCGGCGGACGATGGTGCTGGAGGAGCGCGCCAACTTGTTGCGCGACCAGATCAACGCCGACTTGCGGGCGATGAGCGAAGCCGGGCAGTTGCCGGCCCACGCCCTGGCCTCCTTCATGACCGTGGCGCGCCGCTTGGAGCGCGCCACCGACCAAGCCAAGAACCTGTGCGAGGACGTCCTTTACATGTGCACGGGCGAGTTCATCCGCCACCGCGGCGGGGAGGGCTGCCTCATGGTGTTCGTCGACCAGCATAATTCCTGCCTCAGCCAGATGGCCGAGGCGATGGCGCGGCGCCTCCGCCTCCCCCGCTTCACCTTCGCCAGCGCCGGGATCACCCCCCGCCCCCTGGACTCGCGCATGGCCGGCTTCATGGCGGCGAGGGGGTTTGACCTCGCGGGGCAGCAGCCCAAGGGGCTTGGCGAAGTGCCCGGCTGGGAGCGTGCCCAGGTGGTCATCACACTCGGCGGGCTGCCCCAGGCGGCCATCCCCGGCCTGCAGCCCAAGGCGATGCTGTTCGCCTGGCCGCTGGCCGACCCCGCCGCTTCAGCCGCCGCCCCCCCGCCCGACCCCTACGAAACCGCCTTCCTCGGGTTGGAGTCGCACCTGCGCGAGTTGCTGGGAGCGATTCTCCAAGAGCCGGTCCGCGAAAACACTTTATGACTATGATCCCCCATTCCAACACCCCTGCCCGCGCGTTCCTGCTTCCAGCCTGCTGGGTTGCCGGCCTGCTCGCCCTCAGTGCCTGCAACCAGGGCGGGGCGGGCGGCGGCGCCAAGAACACCATCCAGAACAAGGGGTCCGACACCATGGTGAACCTCGCCCAGGCTTGGGCGGAGGAATACAAGAAGGCCGCACCCGGCGTCGAGGTCGAGGTCTCGGGCGGCGGCTCGGGCGTGGGGATCGCCGCCCTGGTCAAGGGGACCATCGATATTGCCAACGCCAGCCGGAACATGAAGCCGGACGAGGTCGAGCAGGCGAAGAAGAACACCGGCAAGGAGCCCCAGGAGTTTGTGGTGGGGTACGATGCCCTGGCCATTTACGTGAACAAGGACAACCCGATGAACGAGATCACGCTCGACCAGATCAACCAGATCTACGTCGAGGGCGGCAAGATCACCAAGTGGTCCGACCTCGGCGTGAAGCTCCCCAACGGCGCGGGCGATGAGATCGTACGGGTCAGCCGCCAGTCGAATTCGGGGACCTACGAGTTCCTGCGCGAACACGTCCTGAACAAGAAGGACTTCAAGCTCGGCTCGCGGGACATGAACGGTTCCAAGGAAGTGGTGGAACTGGTGGGTTCGACGCCGACTGCCATCGGCTACAGCGGCATGGGCTATGCCACCCCCGCGGTCAAGATGCTGAAGGTGCGCAAGGCGGAGGGGGAGCCGGCGTTTGACCCGAACGTAGCCAACACGCTCTCGAAGAAATACCCGATCGCCCGGTCGCTGCAGGTTTACACACTGGGCGCCCCCCAAGGGGCCGTGAAGGACTATATCAATTGGATGCTCTCACCCCCGGGACAGAAAGTGGTCGAAACCAGCGGCTACGTACCGCTGCCCGTGGGCGGCGACAAGAAGTAATCCCATCCGTCGCGGGGCATCCCCGCTCTTCATGAACCGGCCGCCCCCCACCGGAGCCCAGGCTCCCACCCCCGCTGTTGTCCGGCCCCACCGCCCGGCTTGGGCCGTGGCGGGGGAGCGCGCTTTCGAGTGGGTCATCCACTTGTGCGGCATCAGCGCGATCGTGTTCGTGCTGGGGATCTTCTTTTTCGTCTTCAAGGAGGCCTTCCCGATCCTGCGCAACCCTGATTTCAGCCTGTTCCAGTTCCTGACGAGCGACCAGTGGTACCCGACCTCCGAAGTGCACAAACGGTACGGCGTCCTCGCCATGGTGGCGGGGACCTTCAGTGTGACGGGGCTCGCGATGGTGATCGCGGTTCCCTTCGGGCTGGGGGCGGCGGTGTTTCTTTCCGAGTTCTGCGGGGGCAAGGTGCGCGAAACCCTCAAAATCGTCATCGAGTTGCTCGCGGCGATTCCCAGTGTGGTCTGGGGGTTCATCGGGCTCACGGTGATGAGCCGGCTGATCGTGCGCTTCACCGGCGCGCCGGTGGGGGTCAATGTGCTGAACGGCGGGATCATCCTGGCGCTGATGAGTGTGCCGATCATCGTCTCGATTGCCGAGGACGCCCTGAAAGCGGTGCCTGACTCGTTCCGCGAGGCCGCCGTGGCCTTGGGGGCGACCCGGTGGCAGTTGGTCTGGCGGGTGTTGCTGCCCGCCGCCCGCAACGGATTGCTGGCGGCGGTGCTGCTCGGGGTGGCTCGCGGCGTCGGGGAAACCATGGCGGTGCTGATGGCCACCGGACACGCGGTGCAGATCCCGCATAGTGTGCTCGATTCGGTCCGGACGCTGACCGCCAACATCGCGGCGGAGCTGGGCGAGGCTTCGGCGGGCTCGCCCCACTATCAGGTCCTCTTCCTCACTGGCGTGCTGCTCTTCGGCCTGACCTTTGCGGTCAACTTGATCGCGGACCTCGTGGTGAAAGGGATTCGCCGTCAATGAGCGGGGACCCGTCCAGCCTGTTCACCGAGACCCCCGCCGTCCGCCGGAAGCTGCGGCAGGAGGCCGTGGCCCGCGGCATTTTGGGCGCGATGGCGGCGGTCATCATTCTGCCCCTGGTCCTCATCGTGGGCTATCTCCTCTGGCGGGCCGCCCCCTCGCTCACCGTGGGGTTCCTGCTCCAGCCCCCCACCCACGGCATGCGTGACGGTGGCGTCTGGCCCGCGCTGGTGGGGACCATCTACCTGGTCTTCCTCTCGCTCGCGGTCTCCGCGCCCATCGGCATCCTGGCGGCGGTTTATCTCAACGAATACGCCCGCGAGAACTGGCTCAACCGGATGATCAACCTCGCCGTGATCAACCTGGCCGGCGTGCCGAGCATCGTCCACGCGCTCTTCGGTCTTGGGGCGTTCGTTTATGCCGCCCGCTTCGGGTGCTCGATCATCTCCGCCTCACTGACGCTGGCCATCATGACCCTCCCGGTCATCATCGCCAACACCCGCCTCGCGCTGGCCAGCGTCCCCCGCAGCTTCCGCGAGGCCTGCTGGAATGTCGGGGCGACCCGCTGGCAGACCATCCGGGCCGTCGTGCTGCCGAACGCGGTGAGCGGCATCCTCACCGGGATCATCCTCCAGGTCAGCCGCGCCGCGGGCGAGACCGCCCCCATCATGTTCACCGGCGCGGTGTTCTTCAAGGTCGTGCGGACCGGCACCCTCTTTCCCTACGCCCTTCAGGATCAGTGCATGGCTCTCTCCATGCACTTGTTCACGCTGGCCACCCAGGTGCCGGATGTGAAGGAGTCCATTCCCTTCGCCACCGCCGTGGTCCTGATGGGATCCGTGCTCCTGGTGAACACCGCCGCCATCGGGCTGCGCATTTACCTCCGTTCGCACCGGAAATGGTGAGCCCGAGACGCCCCGCCGCGCGCCATGACCCCCGACCCGCACATCCAGATCAGCGACCTGCGCCTCTCCTATGGTGACAAGGAGGTCATCCACGGCATTTCGTTCGACGTGTTTCGGAACGAGATCTTTGGCATCATCGGCCCCGCCCAGTCCGGCAAGACCTCCCTGCTCCGCTGCCTGAACCGCACCATCGACTTCAGCCCCGAGGCGCGGATAACCGGGACGATCCGGGTCGACGGGAGCGATGTCCGGAAGTCTGTGGAGGTGCATGATCTGCGCCGCCGGATCGGGATGGTGGCGCCGCTGCCGGTGGGCCTGCCCCTGAGCATCTACGACAATGTCGCCTTCGCCCCCCGGTGTTCGGGCGTGCGGCGGAAATCGGAGCTCGATGTGGTGGTCGAGCGCTGCCTGCGCCAGGCGGCGCTCTGGGACGAGGTCAAGGACCGGCTTGACAGCCTCGGGACCAAGCTCTCGGGCGGCCAGCAGCAGCGTCTGACCATCGCCCGCGCCCTCTCCCACCAGCCCGAGATCCTCTGCCTCGACGAGTTCTCCATCGCGATCGATCCGGTCACCACCATGCGCATCGAGGAGGTGCTGCGCGAGTTGCGCTCGCAGATGACCATCCTCCTGGTCACCAACCTGATCCAGCAGGCGCGGCGGCTGGCGGACCGCACGCTCTTTCTCTGGCAGGGTGAGGTCATCGAGCTGAACCCGACCGCCGTCGTGTTCTCGGAGACCCCCGCCAGCCGCAAAACCTACGACTACGTCAACGGCCTGTTTGGATGAACGCGCCCACTCCCAGTGGAATCCTCACCCGCGGCCTGAACCTCTGGTATGGAAGCTTTCAGGCGCTGTTCGATGTCTCGCTCGACATCAAGGAAGGGCTCATCACCTCCCTGATCGGCCCCTCCGGCTGCGGCAAGACCACGCTGCTCCGCTGCTTCAACCGGGTGAATGAGCGCTACGCCAACGTCCGGACTGCCGGGGAGATCCGCCTCCTGGGGAAGAACATCTACGACGCCGATGTCTCACTGGTCGAGCTGCGCAGGTCAGTCGGCATGGTCTTCCAGCGGCCCAACCCGCTCCCCCTCTCGGTTTACGAGAACGTCGTTTTTGGCCTCCGCATCCATTCCGCCGCCGCGGAACTACAGCGGGCCGCGCTGAACGAGGCGGTCGAGCGCGCCCTGACCGAGGTCGGTCTGTGGGACGATCTCAAGGACCGGCTGGGTGACAAGGCCACCGGGCTGCAGCTCGAGCAGCAGCAGAAGCTCTGCATCGCCCGGCTCCTGCCGCTCAAGCCCCGCATCATCCTCATGGACGAGCCTTGCTCCGCGCTCGACGTGGGCGGGACCCGCGCCATCGAAGAACTCATGTTCCAACTCCGGGGGCGGTACACCATCCTCATCGTCACGCACAACATGGCGCAGGCCCGGCGCGCGAGCGACGAGTGCATCTTCATGCTGCTGGGCCGGATGCTCGAGCACAGTCCCACCGGCGACCTCTTCCTCACCCCCCGCCATCCGAAGGCGGCCGAGTACATCGAGGGCCGGTTTGCCTGACCTGCGGTCACGGCACCGGTTCTCTTTCGACTCAACATCCGCCCGCGCGGGGCATAGGCTGGGCGCCGATGAAGCCGCGCAGTAGATCAGCGATCCCCTCCACCCGCGACGCGGCGGGCGGACCCGCCGCCGGGTCGTCCCCGACGCTTGGTTCGATCCCCGGCCCGCCGTCCAGCCTGGCGGATGCGGGGACTTGGTCCTGGGAGGTGGCCACCAACCAGTCGCAATGGGACGACCGGTTTCATGGAATGCACGGCTTCAAGGCCTCGGCGCCGCGCAACTTCGAGAGCTGGATGGCCCGGGTCCATCCCGGGGACCGGGACCGGCTGCGGCGGGAGATCGAGCGCCTGATCGTCCCGGGCGGTCCCGAGCTTTGGCACCAGCGGTTCCGCATCCTCCACCCCGCGAAGGGGGAACGTTGGATGGAGGCCGTCGGGCGGGTGGAGCGGGATGCCTCGGGCCGGGCGGTCCGCTTCGCCGGCGTGAACCTCGACATCACCGAGCAGGAGCGGATCCAGCGCGCGCTGCATGAGTCCGAGGAAAAGTACCGGCACCTCCACGAATCGGTGCTCGATGCCTTTGCCAGCACCGACCTCGCCGGCCGTTTCACCGACACGAACCGTGCGTTCCAAGAGATGACCGGCTATTCCGCCCGGGAACTGCTGGGGCTGACCTATGCCCGGATCACCCCCGCGAAATGGCATGAGTCGGACGCTTCGGTGGTGATGGCGCAGGTCTGGCGGGAGGGGTGCTCGGACCCCTGCGAAAAGGAGTTTCGCCGCCGCGATGGCAGTGTATTGCCGGTGGAGGTGCGGGTTTTTCTCCTGCGCGACGAGCACGGGCTGGCGGTGGGCACGTGGGCCGTGGCGCGGGACATCACGCGGCGCAAAATCGCGCAGCGGGCGCTGGCGGAGGCGCGGGACACGCTGGAGTCGCGCGTGGCCGAGCGGACCGCGGAGCTGGAGCGGGCCAACGCCGCGCTGCGGGCCAGCGAGGAGCGGTACCGCTCGCTGGTGGACAATCTGGATGTGGGGGTCTTCCGGCGGAGCCTGACCGGCCCCTCCACCGACCGGCTCCACGGCAATCCCGCCCTGGCGCGGATGTTCGGCCACGGCTCCCTCGCGGAAATGGCGCGCCGACCGCGGGCCGCGTTCTTCCGCTCAGCCGCGGAGTACCGGGAGTTCAGCTCGAACCTGTTGCGCCGGGGGGCGCTCCATGACTACCAGGTCCGGCTGAGACGCCGCGATCACAGCCTCTTTTGGGGTTCCATCACCGCCGCGGTCCACCGCGATTTCCGCGGGCGCGCCGACTGGATCGACGCCATCGTCGAGGACATCTCCGACCGCCGGCGGGCGGAGGCCTTTCTCGAGATCCAGCGCGACCTGGGTGTGCGGCTCAGCCTGGCGGGCGAGATGGACGCCGCGCTGAAGCACCTGCTGGAAGTCGTGACCGGCATTGAGGGGGTGGGGAGCGCGGCGGTTTATCTCGCCGGCGAGGTGGGCCCGGGCTTGGAGCTTGCGGCCTCCCGGGGCACTACCGGCCGGCCCGCCGCCCTGCCCGCCGCGGTGTTGGTGAGGGGCGCCTGCGGCCGGGCGTTGCAGCACGGGCGACCGGTCTTCGGGGCGTGCGAGGGGTTGGAGTTCTCCGACGGGGCGCGGCCGCGCCGTACGCCCCCGCGGTTCGCCGCCCTCCTGCCGCTCCGCCACGAGGAGCAGCTCATCGGCGTGCTGCTGGTCGGAGCCGGTACGGGGGGTGCCGTTCCCGAATCGACCCGGATGACCTTGGAAATGGTGTCCACCCAGGCTTCCGGTGCGATGGCGCGGATCCAAGCGGAAGCCGGGCGGCGACGGTTGGAAAAACAGATCCTCGAGATTAGCGATCACGAGCAAGCACGGCTCGGGCAGGAGATTCACGACGGCCTGTGCCAGCAGTTGGTCGGGCTGGCGATGGATGCCAATCTGCTGGAGAGCGAGGTGGCACCCGCCGGGAACGGCGCCCTGCGGATAGCCCGGCGGATGGCGGGCCAATTGGATCGCGCCATCAGCGAGTCGCGCCAGGTGGCGCGGGGTCTTTTCCCGATCCGGCTCCAACGGGATGGGCTGCGGCCCGCCCTTGAGGAGTTGGCCAGGTCCGTCACGCAGCGCTTTGGCATCCGCTGTTCGTTCCGCACCCGCGGCCCGATCAAAGGGGTGGACCCGGCCTTGGGCACCCATTTCTATCGGATCGCCCAGGAGGCGGCAAGTAATGCGGTGCGGCACGGCCATCCCGCCCGGATCAGCATCCTCCTGCGCGGCCGCGCGAGCGGCGTCGAGTTGGTGGTGACCGACGACGGAATCGGTCTCCCAGCGCGCAGCCGCCACAAGGAGGCGGGCATGGGGCTGCACATCATGCACTACCGGGCCAGGAGCATTGGCGGCACGCTCACCATCCAGCCCGCCCGGCCGCGCGGCACCGTGGTTTCCTGCCGCGCCCCGCTTGCCGCGCCTCCCCCGGGGGGGTGAACCCGGTGCGCGGGGTGCTGGCGCTGTCGTCCGCCCCCTCCGCGTGCTATGGTTCAGGGGCCGGGCCATCCCGCGGAGGGAACCGAGTCCTGCCGTGACGATGCACCTGATGAAACTCACCACCAGACTCTTCCGGGCGATGCTCGCCCTGCCGCTTTGGATCAACACCGGCGCCGCCGGTGCGGCCGCCCCGCCCGCGAACAGCACCTCCCAAGCCATCGAGATCATCCGCAAGAAACACGATCTCCCCGCGCTGGCCGTCGTCGTCACCAAGGACGGCACCATCTGTGATCGCGCCGCGGTGGGCGTCCGTCGCTGGGGGGAGACCACGCAGGTGACGACCAATGATCTGTTCCACCTGGGCTCCTGCACCAAGTCCATGACGGCGACTCTCGCCGCCCGGTTGATCGAGCAGGGCAGGCTGCGGTGGGAAACGACCATCGGCGAGGTCTTTCCCGAGCTGAAGGGCAAGATGGACCGCCAGTATGAGGGGGTGACGGTGGTCCAGTTGCTGCATCACCGGGGCGGTGTGCCCGGCGACCCCCCCGCCGCGGCCTGGGCGACGGCCTGGCGGGAAACCGGCACGCCGGTGGCGCAGCGGCGGGAGTTCATCGCCGCGGTGCTCCGCGAGCCCCCGGCCGCCCCGCCCGGCTCGAAGTGCATCTACTCGAACCAGGGCTACGCAATCGTGGGCGCGATGCTCGAAAAGCTCACCGGCACCCCCTACGAGCAACTGATGGTGGAGAAGCTATTCCGCCCGCTGGGGATGACCACTGCCGGCTTCGGCCCCCCCGGCACCGCGGGCAAGACCGACCAGCCGGAAGGGCATGTCCGCCGGATGTTCATGACCATGGCCGTCCGGTCGGACAACCCGCCGGCGATCGCGCCGGCCGGCCGCGTGCACTGCTCCCTGGATGATCTGGCCCGTTACACAATGTTCCACCTCGGCCACGCGGGAGGCGCGCTGCTGAGGCCGGAAACGCTGGCCCGGCTGCACGACCCGGCTGAAACCGCCGACGACGACCGCGCGTCGGCGGATTACGCGTGCGGCTGGGTGGTGCTCAAGCGGGGCTGGGCCGGGGGCACCGCGCTGATGCACAATGGGTCCAACACCATGTGGTATGTCGTGATGTGGCTGGCGCCGGAGCGGGATTTCTCGGTGATCGCCGCCGCCAACATCTTCGCCGGCGGCGCCGACCAGGCCTGCGACGAGGCCGCGACCGCGATGATCCTCAAGTGGCTGCCGAAGTAGGTGCCGCGCCTTCGCCGTGACCCTCCGCTTGGGAGGGATGGCGATCGGTTACTCCGCAGGGGAGACCCCAGCCCAGATCCCCAAACAGAGTTGGCTGACCACGGTGCTTCCCGGAGCCCCGACAACGGTGGCTGCAATCGCTGCCAAAGTTTTAAGGACCCCCTCCAAATATCGCCAAAGTATCACTCGTAAACGACCTCAGGGCTTGGGCTTGGTTCTGACGCAGGCCCGTATCTCCTCGTGGCCGCCGACGCACACCAGGAACCAATCGCCGGCTTCCGCTATCGTTAGAATGCGCAAGTCCAAGCCAGCCCGAAACTCCAGATACCTCCCGAAGGGCCGAAGCCCGATCCCCGAGTGGGCCTGTGGTTTGCCAACCGCATCCCGGAAACGCAACACAGCCGAGTCTACCTTTGACTGCTGCTGCGGAGAAAGCTTCCTGTAACGGCGCTCAAAGCCAGATCTAACGAAGATCATAGCCCCGGCTTCCATGCCTTGAGCTTTCCTGCCTTGCGGTCCCTGCCGATGGCGGCCAACTCGCGTTCGGCCGCGCCCTCCACTTCCTCGGGGCTCACGCCGTATTCTTCGAAGGGACTGGGCGGGCCGAAAAAGTGGTGCCACGCCGCGTCCTGGAGGGCGGCGGAGAAATCCTTGTACCGCCCGGACTTGACCTGGGCTCGCACCATTTCGCTCAGCGGTTCGGAAAGAGTCACATTGTGCCTGCGCATGGGAGCACTATATGCCACGATATGCACAGGCGCAACCTCCTGCCGCGCCGCCTCTCCGTGGGGCACGCTCTCACCCTACCACGCTCTTGCCGGCCCCACGCTCCAGCAGGAGGCGGCGGGTGCGGTATTCACCGAATCTGGGGGGGGGTTCTTTCCCTCGGCCAGGCGGAAGTTCGTGACCACGGCCGTCCGGTCCGACACTCCGCCAGCGATCGCGCCGGTCGGGCGCGCCCGCTGCTCGCTGGATGATCTGGCCCGTTACACGATGTTCCACCTCGGCCACGCGGGCGGGGCGCTGCTGAAGCCGGAAACGCTGGCCCGGCTGCACGACCCGGCCGAAACCGCCGGCGACGACCGCGCGTCGGCGGATTACGCGTGCGGCTGGGTGGTGCTCAAGCGGAGCTGGGCCGGGGGCACCGCGCTGATGCACAATGGCTCCAACACCATGTGGTATGTCGTGATGTGGCTGGCGCCGGAGCGGAATTTCTCGGTGATCGCCGCCGCCAACATCTTCGCCGACGGCACCGATCCGGCCTGCGACGAGGCCGCGACCGCGATGATCCTCAAGTGGCTGCCGCACTAGGTGCCGCGCCTTGGTGCGCCGCCCCCGGGCCTAACCCCGGCGCACCGTGCGCCCGCTCGGGTGAAGGGGGGGGGACGGGGCTTGGTGGTGGGAAATGGGGGCTTTGCGCCGATGATTGCTGGCGGGGGTGTCGCCCGCTTTTGCTTCCAGGCCCTGCCGCTGACGGGAGACGGCGTGGCCGGATGGTTGCCAACATCCCGCTTGATTGCGACGGCAACCGGGTTGAACTTGCCCCCGTGAATCACTGGGAACGCTGCCGACCAGGAGGGTTTGGAAACCGCGCGCCACGGTCACGGCCCCGAGCCGTGTGCGCCCGCTTCCTTTGGGTGGTGATTTTCGCCATCCTCATGAACGCAGTCCCCATCTTTGCCTCGGAGGACGATCAGCAACGCAGGCCCTTGAAGGGATCCCCATCTTGCCCAGTTGGACGGACCCCGCCATTCGAACCTTCGACGATCCTCACTACATCTACGTGAACCGTGAGATCGTGGTGTCGCAAAAGCCGGATTTGCCACCGGCTCGCCACCAGTTGCTGCTGTTCATACCGGGAACCCACACCGCGGGAACTCCGCCCACCGGCAAAGGCCCGAGTGAGTTTCTCAAACTCGCAGCGAACCTCGGGTATCATGTCGTGGTGCTTCATTACCCTAATGATAAACCCGCCGCCGTGTGCAACCTGGACCGGGATCCCAAGGCCTTTGAGCAGTTCAGGAACGCCATCCTCGCCGGTGGTTCGAGCAAGCACATCACGGTGGAGAGGCCCGAGAGCCTGGAAAACCGGCTCGTCAAGCTGTTGGTCCACCTCAAGGACAAGCGGCCGAGGGAGCACTGGGAGGAGTTCTTGCACGACGATGGCAGCATCAAATGGAGGTCCATGGTCGTCGCCGGCCAATCCCAGGGAGGCGGGCACGCTGCCCTCATCGCCATCCAGCACGAAGTGGCGCGGGTCATCTGCACCGGGGCGCCGAAGGACTACAGCCATGCGCTGCTTCGCCCGGCTGCTTGGTATTCGGAGCCGTCAGCCACGCCCAAGAGCCGGTTCTTCGCCTTCAACCACGATCAGGACCACATGGGCAACTGTTCACCCGCCCAGCAGGCGGCGAACCTCGAGGCCTTGGGGTTGAACAAGTTGGGATCGCCTGCGAGCGTGGACACCGAACCGCCTCCCTACCGGCATACGCGCATCCTCCAAACCAACTGCCCTGGCCACAAAGTGGCGCCGCCGGAAGCGCACGCCACGATGATTGCGAACAAGAACGCCGGGTTGTTCCGGGCTGCCTGGACTTACCTGCTCACTGAACCGGCGGAGTAACGCGGCGGAAACCGAAGTGGGCGAGGGCGACGCAAGAGCCTGCCGATAGTGCCCTGTTACGCTGACGCGTTTCAGGATGGTTTATGGCGGCGGCCGTTTTGCGGTCCGGCTACCGAAGACGTCAGGGAAGGCGCGCAGGCCCTTGCGCGCCTTGGTGGGGTCGGAGGCTTACCAGCGGAAGCGGCCTTCACTGCGCGCGCGCCACCCGGCATGACCACTTGCGCCCTTTGTTCGCGGGCTCCGAGAGCGGCCGGGGCGACGGTGGAGTCGCGGTAACGTCGCTGCAAGAACTCGTTGACGGGACCCGGTCCCCATCGCCCCAGCGGATTGGGAAAGGGGTCAGCGGTGAGGACAGCCCCTTGTTTTCGAGGTCCGGTCGGACGACCCACCAGCCGCACCGCAGGACTTCATAGAGCCGGAATCCGGCAAGCTCGGTGAAGGCGCGGAGAACGTCCGTGCCGGCGGGCGGGTCGCCGTCAAGCTCCGGGTTCCCGGCCACCTTGCGCACGGGGAGGCCGCTGGTGCGCACCACGGCATCGGCGCCCCGGCCGAAGGTGGGTTCGTGGTCGCGCAGAAGCGGCGCGTGCCGAGCCGGGCGCGAGCGCGAGACGTGAACGAAATCGCTGAAGTGGCCTGCCTGGAGCGGAGCGTTTTGCCGGTGGTCGGTGAACGTGAGCAGCTTGTCGCTGGCCGATTGGAGGGGTGTTGGGGTGTGCCCGCCCCCCGTTCGCCGAGGCTGCGGAAGGCCGGCCGGTGCTCCGTAGCTCTCGCGGCGGTGGAAGTGAGATCCCTCCCCGTTCCCTCCTCCGCCCCGCCCGACCTCCCGCCCGGCGGACACCTTCCATCGCCGTACCGCGCGCGCAAATCCACGGTTGCCAGCCGCTGGGGGCCGCGTCATAATCGCGTCACGCAAACAAGCAGATCGCCCCCTCACGACCGGGCGCGATGCCTTTGCGGGCAAAACTGGATTCGGCACAAGTATGAAAACAGTCAACGTCGGGATGATCGGTTACGGTTTCATGGGCCGGGCGCACTCCAATGCGTTCCGGAAAGTCGGCAATTTCTTCGACCTCGAATACCAGCCCGTCTTGAAGGCGATCTGCGGCCGCGACGAGGCCAAGACCAAGACCTTCGCCGCCAAGTGGGGTTTTGAAAGCACCGAAAGCGACTGGCGCAAGGTCATCGCGCGGAAGGACATCGACCTGATCGACATCTGCCTCCCGAATGATCTGCACAAGGAGGTCGCCATCGCGGCCGCGAAGGCCGGCAAGATGATCCTCTGCGAGAAGCCGCTGGCGCTCGACGCCAAGGAAGGCCTCCAGATGGTCCGTGCGGTGGAAAAGGCCGGGGTGCCGAACATGGTTTATTACAACTACCGCCGCATCCCCGCCGTGACCCTGGCCAAGCAGCTCATCGACGAGGGCAAGCTCGGCCGCATCTTCCATTACCGCTCAATGTTCCTGCAGGACTGGACCATGTCCAAGGATCTTCCCCAGGGCGGCGCCGGCCTCTGGCGGCTGGACTCCAAAGTCGCCGGCAGCGGGGTGACGGGCGACCTCCTCGCACACTGCATCGACACCGCCATCTGGCTGAACGGCGGCTTCGACAAGGTCAGCGCCATGACGGAGACGTTCATCAAGGAGCGCAAGCACAACCTCACCGGCAAGGTGGAGAAGGTCGGCATCGACGACGCCTGCGCGTTCCTCGCCCGGCTCAAGAACGGTGCCCTCGCGACCTTCGAATCGACCCGCTACGCGCGCGGCCACAAGGCCCAGTACACCTTTGAAATCAACGGCGAGCACGCCTCGATCGCGTGGGACCTGCACGACCTTCACCGCCTGCAATATTTCGATCACCGCGATGAGGGCCGCGTCCGCGGCTGGCGCAACGTCCACATCACCGATTCAGATCAGCCCTACATGGACAAGTGGTGGGTGCCCGGCCTCCAGATCGGCTACGAGCACAGCTTTGTGCACCAGGTGGCCGATTTCTTCCAGGGCCTGGCCAAAGGCAAACCAGCCAGCCCCACCTTCCGCGACGCGCTGGAAACCCAAAGCGTCTGCGACGCCGTGCTCAAATCGGCCAAGACCGGCCGCTGGGAGAGGGTTTGACGAGGAGGGAAAGAGGATCGCCAGCCGGGCGGCTGGATGGCGAGGCGCAGCGAGGGAGCACATCCGGGAGAAACCTGGGGCCGAGGCGCAAGCCCCGATGCGGCCGGGGAACTGGATCGCGCGGTTGCGTCAGGTGCGTCATCACCCCCGGGAGGGGGTGACAGAAGGTAGCCGGGGGGTTGAGCGCAGCGATGCCCCCGGAACCGCAGAAAGTGTGAACAGCAACCAGGAGGGGTGCCAGAGCCCCGCGAAATCGGCCGGGCGCGCGCTCCCAACGCTGGCACCCCTCCAGCATATGAGAACGAAATGCAAGTGCGGCTATGACTTCCTGCAACAACAAGTGCATGGGGGCGTAACGGGGTTCGAATCCTACGCGCTGATTGACGACAAGAACTATAGGCTCTTCCTCAGATCAGAAATGAAAGTGATTCGCGCCGATAACGAGGCAGCCAGACTGCGCGCCATCGGGCGGTCTTCACGATACGTTGGCTCTGTGCTTGAATGCCCCAAGTGCTCCAGACTTCTGCTCTTCAAGCCCGGTGGTGACTCTCCGGGGGGCGGCCCGATCCTCTATAAGCGGGAGGAGGATAGCCGTCCTCCGCGCTCTGAAGGCGTGAGTCGCAGGAGGTCCCGAATCAAGAAACCGGCGGCGTGACGGTAGCAACGCCGGGAAGCTGACATCACCCCTCAGCCAGCAAGCCCCCTCGTCCCCCAAAATGCCCGCAGTCGCTTGACCGGCAGCCCGGCTCCGGCCTTCGTCGAGACTACGGCGCGGCAGGTGCGAAACATGGCAAGACTTCCTGGGGCCAAAACGGTGGTCCCGGTATCGCCGGCGAGGTCATGATTCTCATTGTGGCGGATACTCTGAGGGTTAAGCCAGGAGTAATAACCTATTGTGCGACGGGACCGCTCGATCTGGCAGCCGCGTCACGACAGCGTCACGACGATGGTTGACGCCTCGAGCACGAACACGTGTAGTTAGAATCGTGGCCGACGGTGGTGGGGCAGTCGGCCAGTGGTTGCCCGGCCCAGTGCTTGTTGATCTCACTGAAGACGCGGCGCTCAATCGGATTCCTTTGGAGGCGCGGGTGGGATAGTGGCAGACCGTCACGGCCAGGCCAGAGCAGTCAGCCGACCTTTGCTGGAGCGCGCATTTCCACAGCCGACACCGCGCTCCGTTGCTGCCCCCACTATCGGCGCTCGCCTCCTTGCCGCGGTGGAGGGAGCCGCCAAGTGGCGGGGGATACCCCGGTGTGACCGTTAGGCGCTCCGCACTTCCGGCGGGTCACCCTTGCGCCGCACTCCCCCGGGCCTGGAGCCCGCGGTGGGCCGCGCAGACCGACTCCCTGACCGGTGCCATCAACTCCTCCCGGACCTCCCCGCTCCCAAGACACCACCCCGGCTCGGAGGGATCGAACTCTGGGTGTTTTCCGGCCCGCCGGCGCGCCTCCCAGTGCGGCGCCAAGCGCTGTCGGCCAGCCCGGCGGTCCTTGGGGCCGCCCCCTTGGCCCGCACCGCACCTCCCCCAACAGCCGACCCGGCCGCCCCGGCGGCGCCTCCGGATAGAAAGGAAACGACGCGATGGATCGCTCCGCGGCACTGAGTCGGCAGTTTTCGGGCGATTCGAGCGGAAGCGCGCTCACTGAGCGGCCAGCCTCAGCGTGGGGATAATCAACCCTCTTTTCCGAGCCCGTTCCGACCCCATTCTGTTCCTCCAGTTGACTCCCGTGCTTCCGGTACCGGTTTATTTGGCAAACGGCGCCGCCCCCTTGCGCGCACGTGCTCAGGGGAGTAGCTTGTACCGCGTTCAAACCCGGCTATTGGTCAGGGCTCGCGTGCTGCGGCCCAGGCCACACCCCCAACCGATCCGGACGGAAGCTGATGAGCATTAAAACACTGGCCTGGGTCGTCGCCCTGGCTTGTCTGGTGCCTGCCGGGCCGGCGCTCGCGGGCTCGCCCTTGGAGTTGACCTGCTCCTCGAACCTCACCGTCGCTGCCACCAGCTCGAACGGGGCCGTCGTGTTGTTTACCTGTTCCGCCAGCGGGGGTTGCAAACCTCCCCCCTTCCTCTCCGCCTTTCCCCCCAGCGGCAGCCTCTTTCCGGTGGGAACCACCACGGTGACCGTGATCGCGGGCGACAGTTGCGGCGCGTCCAACCAATGCAGCTTCGAGGTCACCGTAAGGCGCACGCCGCTCAGCGTGTATTGCTCCTCGAACCTCACCGCCATGGCGACCAGTTCGAACGGGGCCGTCGTCTTTTTTACCTGCTCCGCCAGCGGGGGGTGTGATCCTCCCCCGTACCTCTACGCCAATCCCCCCAGCGGCACACTCTTCCCCCTGGGCACGACCACGGTGACCACCACCGCCAGCGACTCTTGCGGGTCGGTAACCAATTGCAGCTTCGACGTCACCGTAGTGCGCCCGCCGCTCACCGTGAACTGCTCCTCGAACCTCACCGTCATGGGGACCAGTTCGAACGGGGCCGTCGTCTATTTTACCTGCTCCGCCAGCGGGGGGTGTGATCCTCCCCCGTACCTCTCCGCCAATCCCCCCAGCGGCACCCTCTTCCCCCTGGGGACCACCACGGTGACCGCCACCGCCAGCGACTCTTGCGGGTCGATCACCAACTGCAGCTTCGACGTCACCGTGGCGCTCCCGCCGCTCAGCGTGAATTGCCCCTCGAACCTCACCGTCATGGCGACGAGTTCGAACGGCGCAGTCGTCTTTTTTACCTGCTCCGCCAGCGGCGGTTGCGCCCCTCCCCCCTCCCTGTTCGCCAATCCCCCCAGCGGCAGCCTCTTCCCCCTGGGGACGACCACGGTGACCACCACCGCCAGCGACCCTTGCGGGTCGATCACCAATTGCAGTTTCAACGTCACCGTGGCGCTCCCGCCGCTCAACGTGACGTGCTCCTCGAACCTCACCGTCACCACGACCAGTACCAACGGGGCCGTCGTGTATTTTACCTGTACCGCCAGCGGCGGTTGCGCCCCTCCCCCCTACCTGATGGCCGATCCCCCCAGTGGCAGCCTGTTCCCCTTGGGCACCACGACGGTGACCGCCACCGCCAGCGACCCTTGCGGGTCGATCACGAATTGCAGTTTCAACGTCACGGTCGTCCTTTCCGGCCCCCCGCTCTCCGTCCGGTTTAGGCCGCTGACCTCGCTCTTGGAGGTCGCCTGGGCCGAGCAGGACTTGCCGCCCGGGCCGCCCACCAACGGGCCCGCCTTCGGACTCGAAAGCCTGGCGGCGGCGGGTTTGATCGGGAGCCCGGGCTGGGGGGCGTTCACCAACGGTCCCTTGCGCCAGATCAACAACACCTTCCTCGCGAAGAACCTCCTGGGGGCCGGGGCCTTTTATCGGCTCAACAGTGGGGTAACCAACCCCGGGTTCATCCCCTCGGCGGCCACTCTGGCGGCGACGCTCGTGAACACCAACAGCGCCACCCTCAACGGCACGGCCACGCCCGTGTTTGACAACACCCTTTACTGGTTCGAGTACGGCAGCGACCTCAGCTACGGCCTGGCCACCCTGACGAATACTCTCAGCGCCTCGACGAATCCGACCAGCTTGAGCGCCACCATCACCGGGTTGGAGCCCTTGGCCGCTTACCATTTCCAGCTCGTGGTCTCCGACCCCGACGGCGTGCAATATGGAAGCGACCAGTCCTTCACCGCCAAAGGGCTCCCACCGGTGGCGGTGACCCTGCGTGCCGCCTATGATATCCCCTGCGAGGATTGCGCGGAGGAGGTAGTCCTGAACGGAACGGTCAACGGAAACATCAGCCTGATCGCCGGCTACTTCCAGTATGGTCTGACCACGAATTACACGGCCCAGACCCCCCAATTCTACGGCCAGGCCAACTCCACGACGCAGTCCTTCAGCAGCACCCTCCCCATCACCGCCTTGCTCTCCAACACCACCTACCACTACCGCATCGTTGCCTTTAACCTTTATGGCGAAGCCGTTGGCGAGGACGTGACCTTCGTCAGCCCGCAGTGACGCCCCTTTCTCCTCGCGGTGCGCGCACCGGGCGGGCCGCGCCGGGACGAAGTCGGAACCGGGCATCCTCACTGGTTGCCTCGCGGGCGGCCTCCTTCTTGCCGCGGTAGCCGGGGCATGCCGGTGGAACCGTTGCGCGCTCCGCCCCGCCCGCCAGGTTCACCGCCGTCCCGCGGCGCAGTGCCTCATGGAGCGGATGGGCGGGGGCGTTTCCTTTCCCGGGGCTTTGGCTCACCAGACCCAGTCGCCCCGCTCCAGGTCGGGCCGGCCGTCCTTGGGCGGGGCGGTCTGGCCGCCATCGTCGGTTTCGTTCCAGCCGACGGAATAAAGCGTGTAACTGCCTTCCGGGGTGCGGTGGTAATGGAGCGGAGCGCCGTTGATTAGGTCATGGGGGACTTTGGCCAGGAATTGCGGGACCAGAGCTTCGAGCGTCTCCGGGTATTCCGAGTGGGCGAGCCAATGGCGTTCGAGGGCGCAGGCGATGACGGCCTGATCGATCTTCGTTTGGGAGTGAGCGAACTGCGCGCCACGAAAATAGAGGTTGCCGAACTGGACCTGGAGCTGGAAGACAGACGGCACCAGGGCGGAATAAGGGCCGTGGGCAGTGGTGAAGGCCTCGCGCAGCGCCACGCTTTTGGCCGGAGAAACCAGGCGTCTTGGGGGGTCCACGCATGCTGCCAGGTAGTTGTCGGTGAGCCGGCAGAGGACGACCTGGTTCTGGTAAACCCAGCCGCGCGGCGCGTAGGTGGTGAACCGGAGTATGTCGAAAAGGGACTGGATCAGCTCAGGGTTATATTCCCCGCGCATGGAGTCGCATTCTGCCCGGGTCAAAGCCAGCCAGGTGGAGTCGAAGACCCTTTCCCCCCCCATGCTGCACTCGTAACCCTCAAGCAGGTCAACGGCGATCAGTCGTTGTTGCAGGCTGACGAGCTGAGCCTCGGTCAACTGGTGGGCTCGGATCGGTTGTCGGAACGGCGCCAGGACGAGGTCCCAGCACGCCGCGCGCACGAGTTGGGAGATGATGATCGGTTCGCGGCGGACGGATTCCGTCAGCCGGATGCCCAGGTTGAGGTCGGACCATGCGCCCTCGCGCTCGCCGACCTCCAACTCCGCCATCTCTCGCAACTGCAAGAGACTGCACAAGCCCTTCACATTGGCCAGGTGGGGAAGGAGGACGTCGAACGGTGACTTAAGGTAGCCGATGGCCCAGCGGTCCAGGGGCCGGCGCACGGCTTCGCGCTTGAGTTCGTCCAGCTCCGGATCGAAACGGCGCAGCACCAGCAGGACATCCTGGGCGGGGGAGTTGGTCAGCTCCAGGCCCGCTAAAATCGGGCGCTCGGAACCGGGGCCGGTCAGGCCATACCGGGCCACAATAGCCCGACTGGCGGCCGGGAGGCTGTCGGTCGCCGTTAGGGACCGGTAGTAGGCCTGCCAAGCCGCCAGGCCGTTGGTGGTTGTGGGCCAGCCATCGCGGGCGCCGAGCGTGGAACGCAGGGCTTGGATACGGGCGTAGCCGTTCGTATCCGCCCAGACCGCCACGCCGTTGGTCTTCTTCAGGTCCAGGATCGGCCGCAGGAGCGCGCACTGGCAGAAATTCTGATCGTCCGGCACCGGCGGCGGGGCCAGCGATGGGAGGTCGATCGTATCACCCCGCGCGGCCAGTTCTTGCAGGTAAGCGTCCCAAGCCCGCCGGCCGCGCCAGTTTTCCACCGTGTAGAACGCCACTACCAAGGTGGTGATGGAAGCCGTCAGCAAAAGGACCCGCCGGAGATTCTGCCAAACGCCAGGCCCGCGTCCGGGGGCACGGACCGGAAGCCCCGAAACAGCCAGGGCGGCGAGCAAAACGGCCAGGCCGGCCACCACTCGCCATCCACCCGGTGTAGTCCGGAGGCCGAAAGGCCCGAGGTGCGCGGCCATGACGACCAGGGCGGTGCCCCCCACCCCGAACAGGACGGCGAGAACTGCCCTCCAGCGCCAGCGCGGTTGTTTCTGCATGACCTCAGCGTTTTCTTTCATAAGCTGACATTCGAAATGGGGCGCGTCGAAGCGGCGCCGTGGGACGATCTGCTCGTGCCATCACCCCCGGAGGGGGTGAAAGACGGTAGCCGGGGGTTGAGCGCAGCGATACCCCCGGGAGAGCAGAGAATGGGAACAGCACCCCGGAGGGGTGCCAGAACCCCGCGAAATTGGCCCCGCGGGCGGTTCCGGCGCTGGCACCCCTCCGGGGTGCGCGACTCTTGCCGCCCCGGATCCGGGGGCGTCGCTTCGCTCAGCCCCCGGCTACCTTCTGGCAACCCTCCGGGTTGCGGCCCGCGGTCACCAAAAGAGCGTCGGCCCACGGTGTGGGTTCGTGACCGTTCGGGGTCCACAATCATCGCCAACCTGCCAGGCATAAGCACCTCACCCGTGGATGAACTCGTCGCGCCGCTCGCTGTGGGGTTGCGGCGGACTCGCCTTGGCAGGTTTTGAAATTGGGAGTGGTCGTGGTTCCAGAAGTTCGGCGAGCATCCGCTCCTGCTGGCAGAAAGCCATGAATTCGTGCGGTGGCGGCTTCGGCGCGGCCGCGGTTTGGGTCGCGGTTCCGCCCGGCCACAAGCTCGCGGCCAGAAGCAACACCCACACCGCCGCCAGCCCGGCCCAGGCCTGGCGGTAGGGGTGGATCAGTTCGCGCCAGGCGGTCATCAGCGGGTGGGAGGCGGCCGATGTGGGAAGCTCTCGCCTCGGTCCGAAGGCCTTTTCCAGGGCGGCGCAGCGGCGGGCATCCAGCGCTGGCAGCCTGCCCTTGTGTTGACCCAGCAGGATTTCTCGTGGTGTCTTCATGTCATGTTCTCCTTCAGGCCCTCGCGCAGCGCCTTCTTGCCGTAATGGATGCGCGATTTCACCGTGCCGATGCCGGTGTCGGTGATGCGCGCGATCTCCTCCAGCGAAAAGTCTTCCACAAAATGCAGCATCAGCGCCGAACGCTGCGGCGCGGGGAGCGCGTTCAGGCAGCGCATAAACCCGGCTTCCCGTTCGCGCTCGATGAGCAGTTCATCCGGCGCCGGGTCGAAGGCGGGCGGGGCAGCCATGACCTCGTCGCGCCACTCCGTTTCCCGGACCCTCCTTCGCCAGCGCTGGATGCACCTCTGGTGGGCGATGCCGAAGAGCCAACTTCCGAACTTGTGGTCGGATTGCAGGCCGCCGACGTGATGGACCGCCGCCACGAAGGTCTCCTGCACAATGTCCAGGCTGGCCTGCTCGTCCCGCGCCAGATCGAAAACGTACGCATACAATGGGAGTTGATAGCGCTTGAACAGGACCTCCCAGGCGTCGGGTCGTCCCGCGCGGGCCGCCGCCACCGGCAATTCTTCGGTCTTTCTTTCAGCCACCACCATCATGTGTACTGAGTTGAATGGCGGGAGGGGAAGAAGGTTCAACAAGAAAGAGCACAAAGAGAGCGGAGGGGCGGCCCCACGCCAGCGTCATCGGCATCTCCCGTCGCAGCCGTTACGCGCTCCGCAGGTTTTGCCGGGCACCCGTGCACCGCGCTCCCCCCGCGCCGAGGCCCGCGGTGCTCAGGGGGTGCTGGAAAACAGGCCGAGGGCGGATCGCGTCCGCGGTTGGTAATCCGCAATCCGGTCCGCTTGTCGAACCCGCTCTAAAACTCCCAAACGACGTGGGCAATCACCTCGAACCGGTCGGAGCTGTGATTCAATCCGACCGGTATTCCCAAGCCGATCTCCATGTTGGGGATCGCTCGCCAAAGCAAGCCCGGCGTCAGATAAATGTCGTTTTCCGTGCCGTGGTGGTTCCAAGTGTTGTTGGCCAGATTGAATTCCATGGTGGCTGCCACGGGTGGAAACAGCACCAGAAGCCCACTGCCCCAGTTCAATTCATGCGCGGCAGGTTCCTTGTCAGCCGCGTCCTTGGGAGCTTTAACCCGCCGCACAAAACCCGCCCCGATTTCAGTAAAAACCTGGGTGCGATGAAGTTCCGGAAAATCCCTGGCCAGAATCACCGCCGGTTCGTATTCCAAGAAACCCTCGCTCAAGTCCTTGTTAACGGCACCGACCGGAACCTGGATGGAGAACCGCGGCGCAAGGTGGAACAATGAGCCGCCAACATTCATGAAACTATATTGGGTGCCCAGCTCAACGTCCCCGATGCCGCGCACGACGGATTGGTTCTTGGGAAACCGTTGAACCAACGAGGCCCATTCCCCTTCCACCTGCCAGGAGTCAGTGAGCCCATATTCCAGGGAGACGGGAATGGTCCAGGTGTCAGCACCGGAATGACGTTGATAAATGGAGGCCAATTCCACTTCCAATTCACCTTTCTCCTGGGGATAAACGACATCCGTCTTAAAGAGTTCTTCGATCGGTCTTCTCACCCGATTGGTGGACCCAGCGACATCATCGTCATCGGCGAGAGCAGGAATCAGCGACCACGAGATCACCGTGACTATCCACAGCACCAGGGACCGCCGGCCCGCCCTGATGTGCTTAGAGACTTCCGCTTTAATCGGCGTCAACCAATGGTCTTGTCTATTCTCCATGATGAGTGCTCAGCCCCGCCCCTCGCCGCGGGGAGTCCGGCGCTTGAGCTTCGGGTAACGCGTGGTGGCCGCGCCTGCTTGGCCGGCGGCGGAGACGGGCGCGCCGGACATGCGCTTCAACTCGCGCACCTGATCCCGCAGCAGCGCCGCTTTCTCGAATTCGAGGTTGTTAGCCGCCGTGATCATCTCCTCCTCGATCTCCTTGAGCGTCTCGCCCACGTCGAGATCCCCGGCCGTCCCGGCCAGGAGCCCCTGGGCCCGCGCGCCGGACTCGTGGCGGGAGGAGAGGCTCTCCTCGACCGCCCGGCTGACGCTCCGCGGCGTGATGTTGTGCTCCTTGTTGTAGGCGATTTGCCGGCCGCGCCGGTAGTCCGAGACCGCCAGGAACTGCTCGATGCTCCGAGTCCGGGTGTCGGCGTACAGGATCACCTGGCCGTTCAGATGCCGGGCGGCGCGCCCGGCCGTCTGCACGAGGCTGGTGGTGCTCCGCAGATACCCTTCCTTGTCCGCGTCGAGGATCGCCACCAGCGACACCTCGGGCAGGTCGAGCCCCTCCCGCAGCAGATTGATCCCCACCAGCACGTCGAACTCCCCCTTGCGGAGCCCCCGGAGGATCTCGACCCGCTCGATGGCGTCGATCTCGCTGTGGAGGTACTGGACGTTGATCCCGATCTCGCGCAGGTAATCGGTCAGTTCCTCCGCGGTTCGTTTGGTCAGCGTGGTGACCAGGGTCCGCTCTTTCGCGTCCGCCCGGAGGCGGCATTCGTTGACCAGGTCATCGATTTGACCCTTGAGCGGGCGGATGATCACGGGAGGATCGATGAGTCCGGTGGGGCGCACAATCTGCTCGACCACCCGGTCCTTCGACCATTCCAGCTCGCGCGGCCCGGGGGTGGCGCTGATGTAAATGGTCTGGGTCTGCCATGACTGGAATTCCTCGAAGCTAAGGGGGCGGTTGTCCAACGCGCTGGGCAGGCGGAAGCCGTGCTCGACCAGGACCGTCTTACGCGAGCGATCGCCGGCGTGCATCCCGCCGATCTGCGGCACGGTGGCGTGCGATTCATCCAGCACCAGCAGGTAGTCCTTCGGGAAAAAGTCGAAGAGGGTGGTGGGCCGTGAGCCGGGCGCGCGCCCGGAAAGGTGCCGCGTGTAATTCTCGATCCCGGAGCAAAAGCCCATTTCCTCCATCATCTCCAGGTCGTACTCCGTCCGCATCTTGATGCGCTGGGCCTCGAGGAGTTTTCGGTTCTGCTCAAACCACTGGATCCGCTCCCCGAGTTCCTCGCGGATGGAAAGAAGCGCGGGGCGCAGTTTCTCGGAGGGGGTTACAAACTGTTTGCCCGGGTAGATGGTCACCGCCTCGAGCGTCTCGGTGGCCTCGCCGGTCAGCGGCTCAAACCGGGTGAGGCGGTCGATTTCGTCGCCAAAGAACTCGACCCGCAGGGCGTCCTCCCGGCCGGCGGGGCACAACTCCACGGTGTCGCCCCGGACCCGGAACTGCCCGCGCATGAACTCAATGTCGTTCCGGTTGTACTGCAAATCGACCAACCGGCGCAGGAAATGGTCGCGCCCCATCTGCAGGCCGGTCCGGATCGGGATCACCATCGCCTCATAATCCTCCTTGCTCCCGATGCCGTAGATGCAGGAGACGCTGGCCACCACCAGCACGTCGCGGCGCGAGAAAAGCGAACTCATGGTGGAGAGTCGCAGCCGCTCGATCTCGTCGTTGATGCTCGAGTCCTTCTCGATGAACGTGTCGGTCCGCGGGATGTAGGCCTCGGGTTGGTAGTAGTCGAAATAGCTGACGAAGTACTCCACGGCATTGCGCGGAAAAAACGCCTTGAACTCCGCGTAAAGCTGGGCGGCCAGGGTCTTGTTGTGCGAGATCACGAGGGTCGGGCGGTCGACGTTCCGCACGACATTCGCGATGGTGAAAGTCTTGCCCGAGCCGGTCACGCCCAGCAAGGCTTGGTGTTTGGCCCCCGCCTTCAGGCCCTCGGTCAGCTTGGCGATCGCCGCCGGCTGGTCCCCCGCCGGCTCATACGGCGCCTCCAACTCAAACACACCCCACCTCCGCGCGCCGCCGCCACCCGCCCGCGGCCCCAGCACCGTCCCGCGGCAGGCGGAAGCTCTCTGAAAAATCGATCATCACCCGCAATCTACCCGGGGACGCTGACCGCGGCAATGGTCCCCCGCCGCGCGGCAGCAGTTCTCATTTTGGGGTTGGCCAGGGCCGCTGTCCCAAACCGCGAAGGCCGAGAGCCCGGGGGAGGTCGAAACCGAAGCCTGAAGCGAGGGCACCTTCGCCCCCGTAGCGCAGATTTCCAAATCTGCTGTGTCGCCGACTTCCAAGTCGGCAGGCCGTACGATGGCTGCCGGCGCCGTCGCGTCGAGCGCGAACGACGTGGCGGACGCGAGAGGTCTTCGGACGGCTCGCAGGTTGGGAAACCTGCGATACGGCAGATTTGGAGATCTGCGCTACGAACTTGCGCCGCCCTTCGTCAAAATGAGAATCACCTGCCATCCGGGAACCCCTTTTGCTTTGCCTTTTCCCCCCTGCCCCGCCACCTTTTGCGACACCTGCCACCGGAAGGTGGCGGACCGGGTTTCCCTGACATGCTGAACCAACTGACGATTTCCGAACTCGTGGCCCGCCTGGCGGCGCACGAGGTCTCCTCGCGCGAGGCCACCCAGGCCTGTCTGGATCAAATCGGACGCGTGGACGGCCAGGTCCGCGCCTTCCTGAGCGTGGATCCCGCCGACGCGCTGGCCCAAGCCGCGGCAGCCGACGCGGGGTTGGCCGCGGGGGAAACCCACGCCACCCGTCCCCTGATCGGCGTGCCGATCGGGCTCAAGGATGTCATTGCGGTGAAAGGCCAGCCGCTCACTTGTGGTTCCCGGATCCTTGGCCAGTTCACCGCCCCGTACGACGCCACGGTCACCAGCCGGCTCCGGGCCGCGGGAGCCGTCATCATGGGCCGGCTGAACATGGATGAGTTCGCCATGGGCAGCAGCACGGAAAACTCCGCTTTCCAAGTGACGCGGAACCCCTGGGATCTGACCCGCGTGGCGGGCGGCTCCTCCGGCGGTTCAGCCGCGGCGGTCGCTGCGGACGAGATCCTCGCCACCCTCGGCACCGACACGGGCGGCTCCATCCGCCAGCCCGCCTCGTTTTGCAGTTGCGTCGGCTTGAAGCCGTCGTACGGCCGTGTCTCCCGCTACGGACTGGTGGCCTACGCCTCGTCGCTCGACCAGATCGGCTGTTTCGGCAAGCAAGTCCGTGACACCGCCACCGTCCTAGGCGTCATGGCCGGACGGGACGAGCGCGACGCCACCAGCGTGCCCCAGCCGGTGCCCGATTACACCGCGGGGCTGAACGGAGACCTGCGGGGGCTGAAGCTCGGCCTGCCGCGTGAGTATTTCATCCCGGGCACCGATCCGGAGGTGAAGGCGGCGGTCGATGCCGCCGTCCGCCAGTTGCAGTCCCTGGGAGCCGAGGTGGTCGAGATCTCGCTGCCGCACACGGACTACGCGGTCGCCGCCTACTACATCATCGCCACCGCGGAGGCCAGCGCGAACCTCGCCCGGTTTGACGGGGTCCGCTACGGCGCGCGGGTGGACGGCGCGGACCCGCTGGAGATGTACTCGCGCACGCGCGGGGCTGGGTTTGGCCCCGAGGTGAAGCGCCGGATCATCCTCGGCACCTACGTCCTGAGCAGCGGCTATTACGACGCCTATTATCTCCGCGCCCAAAAGGTCCGCACGCTGATCCGCCGCGACTTCCTCAACGCGTTCGAGACCGTGGATGCCATCGTGACCCCCACGGCACCATCGGCGGCCTTCCGCGTGGGCGAGAAATCGGCCGATCCGCTGGAGATGTACCTCTCGGACATCTTCACCATTTCGTGCAACCTGGCCGGCATCTGCGGCATCAGTGTCCCGTGTGGATTCACCGGCGCCGCGCCCAAGCTGCCGATCGGCCTCCAGTTGCTCGGGAAGCCGTTCGGCGAGGAGACCATCCTGCGCATCGCCCATGCCTACGAGCAGGGCACGTCCTGGCACCGCGAGAAGCCGCCGCTTTGAGGGGCGATGGCCCCGCCCGCGGCAGCACCGCCTCCATCCCATGGCCGATGTCTTTACCCGGCGGAAGCGCAGCGAGGTGATGGCGGCGATCCGGTCCCGGGGGAACCGCGAGACCGAGTTGCGCCTCGTGGCCCTCTTGCGCGCGGCGGGGATCACCGGCTGGCGCCGCCACCAACCGCTCCCCGGCCGCCCCGATTTCCTCTTCCGCCGCGCGCGGGTGGCGGTGTTTGTGGACGGCTGCTTCTGGCATGGCTGCCGCTGGCACTGCCGGATGCCCAGCACCCGCTCGGCCTTCTGGCGGGCGAAACTGGCGCGGAACCGCGGAAGGGATCGGGAGGTGTCCCACCAACTCCGCGCCGCCGGCTGGCGGGTCGTGCGCTTCTGGGAACACTCGCTCAAAGACCCGGATCGCGTCGTTGCCCGGCTGCGCGACGCGCTGGAGGCGCCGGCGGCGACGCGCTCGAAGACCGCCGCCAAGCGGCAGCGAAAAGAATCCGAGTGACGAACGCCGGGGCTTTCTGAGAGAGTGGGTTGCATGCCCCACAAATGGCATCCATCAGCCACCCGCACCCTGCTCGCCGCCACCCTGGGCTTCTGCCTGACGGCCCCCGCCGCGCCCGCCGCGGCACCGGACTGGGCCCGCCTGGCACCGCTCCCCGCCGCCAAGCCCCGCGATATTCCCCCCGGCCCCTTCGCTCCGAACTGGGACTCGCTGACCGACCGTTACCGGGTACCGGACTGGTTCGTTGACGGCAAGTTCGGCATTTTCATCCACTGGGGCCTTTATGCCGTGCCTGCCTACCACAACGAATGGTATGCGAAACACATGTATGGGACCCTGGCCCGCTGGCACGCGGCGCATTACGGTCCGCCGGACAAGTTCGGCTACAAGGACTTCATCCCGATGTTCAAGGCGGAGAAATACAACCCCGCCGAATGGGCCGCCCTGTTCCACCGGGCGGGGGCCAGATACGTCGTGCCCGTGGCCGAACACCATGACGGCTTCGCGATGTACGACAGCGCGCTGACCCGCTGGTGCGCGGGGAAGATGGGACCAAAGCGCGACCTGATCGGGGAACTCGCCACCGCGGTGCGCCACGAAGGGCTGGTGTTCGGCCTCTCCTCCCACCGCATGGAGCACCACACCTTCATGTACCCCTCGGCGGGCGTGAAGAGCGACCTGTTTGACCCCGCGTTCAAGGATTTCTACGGGCCCCCGGTTCCGGGCCAGATGAACGATGGGGATGCCTCGCCGGAGTTCCAGGAGGACTGGCTGGCCCGCTGCCAGGAGTTGGTCGACAAATACCGCCCGCAGATGGTCTATTTCGACAACGGCGTGAATGACCGCGCCTACGATGACGTGAAGCTCCGGTTCGCGGCGTATTACTACAACCAAGCGGCGGCGTGGGGCGCCGACGTGACGCTCGCCACCAAGGGCGCTGCCTTTCTCGCCGGAACGATCCCGGATTTCGAAAAAGCCGCGCGGGAGCCGGGTGACACCATGGCCGGGGTCTGGCAGGTGGATGACCAGATCGGCAACTCCTGGGGTTACGTCTCCGACATGCGCTACCGCTCGTCCGAGGCGATCCTCAAGGAACTCATCACCGCCGTCAGCCGGAACGGCAACCTGCTCCTGAACGTCTCGCCCAAGGCGGACGGCACCATCCCGGTGGAGCAGCGGGCAATCCTGACCGAGATCGGCCGATGGCTCGGGGTGAACGGGGAGGCGATCTACGCCACCCATCCATGGATCAAGAGCCTGGATGGCAAGTTCGCCTTCACCGTGCGCGAGGAAACGCTCTATGCCATCGGGGTGGGATCACCCGGCACCGAGGCCTCCATCGAGAGTCTGTCCACCAAGGCGAAGATCGAAGGCAAGGTGGCCTCGGTGACGATCCTCGGTGACACCAGCCCCGTCACTTTCACCCAGGAGGAAAGCGGGCTGAAACTGAAACTGCCCCCCAACCCCGCCCGACCCGACCCCATCGTCCTCAAGATCACCGGGCTGAAGATGAACCACCCGTACGAACGCAAACCTGCCCACGCAAACACTTGAAGTGACGCATCTCCCGAAGATCCGGAGCACCCACGCGCCATGGGTGGTGGCCGCCGCGGCCGCCCTTGCCATCGTCGCCTCCGCCGGCCGGGCAACCGAGGCCGAACGGCTCGCGCCGGCACCGGTCTTACGGTTCCAGTTCGGCGCCAATGCGCCGCCGCCCGGCTGGGTGCGGGTGGATCCAGACACCCCGTTCACCGAAGCCCGGGGTTGGGGGTTTGAACCGCAGGCGGGCCGGTCCGCGGCGAACCAACCGGGCGGACCACCTCCGGCCCGCTTCTTTTCCACGGCCCTGCCCGAGGGCAACTATGACGTGACCGTTGCGCTGGGGGATGAGACCGCAGCCACCACCAACACGGTGAAGGCGGAGACCCGCCGCCTGATGTTGGAACGGGTCGTGACCGCACCGGGTGAGGTCACGCGCCGGACCTTCTCGGTGAACATCCGCACGCCTGAGATTCCCGGCGGCGGCGCGGTGCGGCTCAAGGCGCGCGAAAAAGGGGTCTGGCACTGGGACCGAAAACTGACGCTCGAGTTCAATGGAGCCCGGCCCGGCGTCCGCGCGGTAGAAATCACCCCTTGCCCCGCCGCGACCACGATCTATTTGCTCGGTGACTCCACCGTCACCGACCAGCCCGAGGAGCCGTGGAGCAGTTGGGGCCAGATGCTGCCGCGGTTCTTCAAACCCGGCGTGGCCGTGGCGAATCACGCGGAATCCGGCGAATCGCTCAAGAGTTCGCTGGGGGCGCGCCGGGTGGCCAAAGTGCTCGCCTCCCTGCGACCCGGCGACTACGTGCTCGTCCAATTTGGGCACAACGACCAGAAGGACCGGGCCCCCGACGCGCTGGAGACCTACCGCGCCAACCTCCGCGCCTTGGTGGCCCACGTGCGCCAGGCCGGGGCGACGCCGGTGATCGTCACCTCCATGGAGCGGAAGGCGGGCGTGGAGCGGGAGACCCTCGCGGGGTATCCCGCCGCGGCACGGGACGTCGCGGCCGAGTTGAAAGCGCCCCTGATCGATTTGCAGGCAATGAGCCGCGTGCTCTACCGGGCGCTGGGAGACCGGATCGGCCTCGCTTTCCAGGACGGGACCCATCATAACGCGTTCGGCAGTTATGAGCTGGCGCGCTGCGTGGTCGAAGGCATCCGCGCCAACCACCTCGGTCTGGCTGGCGCCATGGCCGATGACGCCGGGGTGTTTGACCCGTCCCACCCCGATTCGCCGGGCGAGTTTCGCGTGCCCGCGAGCCCGGGCTCACCGGGCTCAAAACCGGACGGCAACTGACCCGTGTGCCACCTTGCGCGACGCCGTCGCGTCGGGCGCGCGAGTGGTTCAATCCGGCTGGACACCTCTCGGTGGCCCGCCTAGAGTGCGCCGCAT
>Ga0182030_10001903_pt1 | contig 43780 bp, 38 predicted proteins | sample 812S3MmetaG_FD_121299 | JGI IMG/M metagenome (GOLD analysis project Ga0182030, IMG submission 121299) | Permafrost microbial communities from Stordalen Mire, Sweden - 812S3M metaG (Illumina Assembly) | ecosystem: Environmental > Terrestrial > Soil > Wetlands > Permafrost | place: Sweden... | reverse complement strand
TGGTGGCATAGACTCTACTAAAGCTCCCGGTCTACACGAGATGAGAATATCAGAACGTTTGGCATCCAAAGGGCTTCGGAGCTCCTGCTCATCACCTCAATTGTCTATTTGCGGGAGCCAATCGCACCAGAGTGGTAATTCGCGACTCGCTCAACCAGCGAATCGCCGAGTCCTCGTACACTCCTCTGACTCAGTACCCCTCAGTCAAAGGATCCCAGAAACATGGGGTCGAGTTCTGGAAGATAGCACGTCGTCATTTTATCCATCTGGAGGCAATAGCATTCAGCCATCGCTTAAGAGTTCCCGTTTTGATTTGTTGTCTCTTCTTTCCAAGAACAAGAGTAGAGTTGACCTGGGCGAATTGGAAGGTGAGAATTACTATCCTCTCGTGATCCAAATCTTGACCCCAGAGTTCTAGATAACGGGGTTTCACCATCACTAGGAAGCCCAACGATACCTACTAGCCTCTCTGCTGCCAGTCTGACCCTTCCACTTACGAAATATCACCGCCGTCCGACCATTGACACTAATTGTTCTGGGATCTCCGAAACGGAATCATATCGTTTGATACAAGCCGAGCTCAGTGTTGTTAAGACTCGGTTTCCTGACGCCGAGACCAAAAGCAACCCGGCCACTCCTCGATCCAGCAAATTTCGCGAAGAATTTGACTTTAAGCCATGCGTAGGAGAAGCAAACACCCCAAGTCGAATATCAACCTTCAAAAGACTAGCTAAACTTCCTTTCAAAACGTATGATGGTCCGATGGAGAAGATGCTTGGGGTACCCCTCCAACCAGCAGTCTCATCCCACCAAGACAGGCGTCGTTCAAGTCATCGCAAATCAGTCGCACCATTAAGTCCTCTGATTGATGACGAGGTCGCTGGAGCTTGGGGTAAAGCCATGAAGCTCAACACGCGCGCCAAGGATAAAAATGTTGCGACTAACTTGAAACTTCCAGATGGCACAAAGAGCCACGATGCGAGAAGAAAAAGTGGTGCTGGTGGGCTCTGGGGAGCCCATGAGGAACTAACTGAGGGAGAAAGGCTGATGGCAAAGAAGGAAGAGGTCATGGATGATTGGGAACGAGAAATGAATAAGACTGCCCAGAAGGCCAAAATCAAAAGTAGGGCTGTGGTTCAAAAAGTGAAGCTTGGTCCGGATCGAAGGTATCCTGCATCTTGGGCAAGATTTCCCAGTCATGATCGAGATGAGCGAATGTCCAGAGCTGGTGCCAGTGATGGTGTTGAACAAAGAGATTTCGCCGTTCAAAGCAAAAAGGACGGCAAGACCATATGGTATCATAGTGAGAAAAAACATCATCTTTATCACCATGAAGGCGATGACTACGAATCACACAAAAATCCTGTGAAGAAAGGATTCTTCGGCAGATTGGAAGAAAGACTGAAAATGAAAGACAAATTGAGCAAGTTCGAGTCGGACGACGATGAAGATGTGCAGGACCAAACTTTCGGACGAAGAGGAAGCAGGGTCTTAGCACATCAATTGGAATATCCCGAATTGGAGATTCTGCCCATGGAGGTGATGAGCCATGCACAGATTGAGCAGCATGTAGAGGAGGAGTTGGAAGAGGATGAGTTGCAGAGAAAAGAGGACGAATTGGATGCCATATTCGGGGTCACAAAAAGGAAAGCGCCGGAACACGAGCCAGAGGCAGTCGTCGAGAAGGCCACCGAAGAGATCAAATCCAAGCGAAGATCAAAGAAAAGGGACCAGACTCAGACAGACCGAATGGAAATGGATGAGATCCGTCCATCGAGAAAGAAGCTCAGCGATGAATCGGAAGATAAGGCAGACGGGAGACGTGGTATGTCAAGGAAGTCTACAGAAAGATTGGATGGAGATCCACGCAAGAGGAGGAATCCCGCAGGGAAAATTGACGTTAGGATCAGAAATCAAAGCATCGAAGAGGAGGTAGAAGCGAAACTTACCATAGTAAGAACGGCGACTGAGAGGCCCCCTGCGAGATCCTCCCCAAAAGCAAAGCATGTCGAAGAGACAGTCGGTACAGCGGGTATGAATGCCAGCGCTCTGGACTCGCAGATCGCTGCTCGACTTGCGTTGAAGAAGAAAATGGAGGACGCTCAAAAGTCGGGCGTCAGGCGTGGACCTCGTGCTAAAGCCAAGCCAGCAGAGATATCTAGACCCATGCCCATTGTGGCAGTAACGGCGCCGGAAGAGGCAGCTACAGTATCGAATGAAACAGCCAAGACCGTTATGGATGGAAGCATAGACAACGATTACCAGACCGTATACCATTCCGATGGTTCAGACATGGAATACTCCGAAATAAGCATCTCTCACGCTCATTATTACGACGATTGCATTGTTACGTCTATTCCCACCCGAGACAAACCCCTAAATCACGAAGGAGATAGCAGTGATGAAACGACGGATATGGAAGAGGTGAAGTATGGTGGGAAAGCGAAATTTAGGACGTGGAGCGGGAAGGATTGGGAGGGGTATAGGGCGGTTGGTGGATATGGTGGGGTTGAGAGGGGGGGTGTGGGGGCGAGGGAGCCCAAGAGAAGTCTAAGTTTTGGGTGTATGTCGTTGAGAAAGAGTACGGATGATATTTTGGGGGAATTAGAGAAGATGGAGAGGTTGGAGAGGGAGAGGGTTATGAGGGCTGCGGAGGAGGCTTGGGGGAAATGAGGTGTGTTGGTGAGGCGGGTGATCGGGGGTCGGGTTCTATTGGTTTGTTGGGTTATGACGGGGATTGACACATTGGTAAGTTGGAGGTATAGATTGGACTGTGATGATTATGAAATTGGAGGTTAGATGTTCATAGATCGTGGAGGATGGATAAGGTTGTATTGGTAAAGAATTGGAGTTTTTGGAGGCAAAGGGGTATTCTTGCATCAGTTCTGGAATGGGAAAGGGGTAAAGATAGTAAAAAATTGTAACCAGGTATTAATATGGCTCTGCGGCAGTGGTTCTTCATTTACATACGTCCGCCATTAATGAAATTACATGTCATTCAACCTTCTATTGCACCTTCGTTTTAATAGGACCCTTGATGTGAATAATCTTCCCCGAAGGTTAGATCCCTGAACGGAATAGATCTCGAACTTTGGATACCATATCTTGTGTATATCCTATAACGACAGATAACCATTCCGCTGAGTATGTCTTAGCACCTAACGCTGCCACTGAGAATACGTGGAGCCTTCACAATAGACAACTACTCCTCTTCCTCATCCTCGTCCTCGTCATCCTCTTCATCCCCACCCCCATCACCATCCTCATCATCCTCCTCACTACTAGTCCCACTCCCCTCACTATCCCCCTCACTCCCCGGATCATAATCCTCCTCTTCCTCATCCTCTTCATCTTCTGCCTCCATCACCGCCTTCTCCAACTCCCCAGCCTCCACATTCCCAACCACATTCCCATCCTGATCCCGCACCACATTCACATTCGCTTTCTTAGCCTTCCGCTGCTCAGCCATACTCTTATTTTGCAATCCATACCTCTTGATAAATGTATCGATCCCTTCGAAATCTTCTTGGTCTAGCATTGAGAATTCGAATTCTTCTCCCTTATCCTCGTCTTCTCCTCCCATATCTACTTCGATTGCTAGGTTGAATGTTCGTTGTAAGACGCTCGTGTATGAAACTGCTGAGATTCGTTCGTGGGAGAGGAATAAGAGGGGTTTTTTGAAACCCCAGAGGATGCCGTTGTGGAGGAAGAACAAATAGCCATCTTTTGAACCACGGAATGCTGTTACGTGGACAGCTTTCTCGTTCGGTCGATGCGCTTGTTTTTGTTCACTGTGAAAGAGTTTCTCGTCTGCTGATACGATCTTGAGGTCATTTCTGCCGGCGGCTTTTAGGCGTGCTAGGATGGCCCAGTCGAAGAGCGTTTTGTAGTCATCGGAGACGGCGCTTGCGGATGCTGCGTCTGTGCCAGAGATGGTATTTGGTTTGGGGGCTGTTTTGGGGATGGTGAAGACGAGGGGTTCGGGAAGGGGGTTGGAGCCGGGTGTAGGTTTGTTGGGGGTTATAGTTGAGTTTTTGGGGAAGAGAATGTAGTTGTGTTGTTTTTGTGCTTTGTCGGGGACGGGGAGGTAGAAGATGTATTCTAGACGCAGTGTATTAGTTGAGTTTCTCGGAAGCGGGGATTGAAAAAAGATACCAATATCCTTCCATGCAAAACTGATACCAGACGCTGGTTCCTTGGAGTCTGGTAATCGGGCGTAGATATGTGTTGGTGTGAAGCAGAGTGTGTATTTCTTTCGCTGGGGGATCACAACGGATATTTCCTTGATCTCGAGGAGGACTTGGTCTTTGCTGCTTGCGGGGCTAGACGCAGCGCTATTTGAAGTGGCATGGCCGTTTGAGCCATTTGTGGCAGATCGACTTGGGACGGGTTCATTGAGGCGGCGTTTTTTGGAAGGATGATCTGGAGTGCTGGGGGAGAGGCTGCAGATATGGAGAGAGATTTGGTTGAATAGTTCGATATATGCAGGATCAACTAAAATACCGAGGTTAATAAAATAATCTTAAATTGATACTTTAGGAGGGGAAAGGGGGAGAAATTGCTTGATAACCCAAAATCCGGTTGTCTTGCGATTTCTGTTACATTTGTTTGAACATACCAGCAGCGGTTCGAATAGCGCCTTGGAGGTCGTCTCGTCCCTGGAAAGCCTGCTCGAGACTCTTCAGATCGAGTTTCATGCTCATAATGGTGGATGCGAAGGATTGCGTTTGAGCAATTTTAACTAATCTCTGGTTTAGGTGTTGATGAAAGACGCGAATTGGGACGCGCTTGGGTGCTGAAACTTGAGCCTTGTGATGATGTCAGGGAGGCTATTAAGTTTGTTGTAGCTTTTGCATTAAAAATTCAATTCTCGGGACTTTGTTGTAAAGAGACATTGCTCTTGTAAGTGAGCAATATTTAGATATATTTGACAATGAATGTTTTCTTTGAGATCTCAGGGGGTAGCCTTTCTTTTGCCCAGCCTTTCGCCCTGAGCACAAGGAACTTTCCAAACAGCATTCGATCATAATCAACCTCCGGGCCAAGGTTTAAGATATAAAAAATCGATACGACTTCAGAAGTTTATCTGCTATGCTAACAAACAGATCTTTGTACCAGAGCTGTAGGACTTCCAGTAAACGCCAAAACTCCCTGATGTACACTATGGATCTTCTCTCCTTCACCCTAGAACAGCTGCCAATACGATGATAGTGAGAATGACTCCCAGAATCAGCAACAAACAGCATGCTTTCGATCGAGCATTCCTCTGATATCTAGCAGCACTTCTCAGCTCAGTATCAGCCCCTCTAACATCCGTCCTTGTATTCTCGACATGGCCTGCAATAACATCGAGGGTCTCTCCTTGCTCATTGACGATATGAGCTACGTCCCGGAATAATTCATTCAACTCTGTGACACCCTGCTCAATATTCCGAATTTCGGCCTCTCGCTCAACAATCAACGAGTCTTGGAAATCCACCTCATCCTGTGAGGCGAGTCGCAACTGCTCCTGAGATTGTTGTTGTCCAAATTGATTGCTCCCTTCCTCTCCAGGTGATTGTGCCTCTTCTAGGGCAGTTCGAGCGGCAGTTGCAGATGTTCTTTGCTTCTCGAGAGCTCGTCGTTGCACACCTTGGAAGCTTTGTAGGTTAGACTGAAACTCCTTTGCCAACTTTTGCTGCGTATATTTTTGAGACGGCTGGTGTACAAATTAGTTCCAAGCCTTCAGTACTTGTGACTTGATGTCACTTACACTGACATCCTCCCAACCTTGTATCGTCTTGACGCCCTCGCCAACTTCCTTGAACGTGTCCTTCGACTCCTCCAAGAGATCATGCACCCGCTCCCGTACTCTTTCTGTATCTCTCTTGGTCCCAAGTAATGCGATTTCGTTTGAGAGTCTTGATATATTGCCAGATAATGTGAAGAGCTTGTCCATAAGCTCCTGCGACAACCGTTGGAACTCCGGATCATCGGCGTATTGCGGGTCATCTTCTCTTCGGGTTGTAGTCGGCTGCGACTCTAAGGATGATAATTGATCGAAGGACATTATTGCGGTAATGAAGGTCAATAGAGAGATGGAATATGGAATGGGTGAATCTATGTACAATATTGCTGCCTGTGAAGGAGGAAGCTTGTGATCCCTCAGTTACGTACCTGTTTTTAGCGTGGGCTGAGTTCTTGGCGAGCCCGCGTTTGGGCGCTTTCTTATTTTGCTTGGATACCGAATGTCAACATCAAACTAATTTTTCTGAATCTTCAGCACAGCACAACGAAATGACCGGATTGTTGTCCTAAGTTGAGAATATTTCTTCTCATACAGTCTTTACCTTTGACGAAAGGGGCTGCTGGCCTCAGAGCTTCACAAAATGCCACCAGCACCGAGGATTCGTCCCTACAAGGACTTCTTGACACCAGCCTTGCACAGAAGATTCGCAATGGCAACAGCAACTCTATTTGGTCTTTGCTATGCCGAGGCTGTCCTTATTGGGGAATGGAACTCTTGTAAAATTTCCGTTTTACAAAGTGATTTTTTTCTAACACCTCACAGTTATTTGGTCTTGGGTTCCATTCGGCAGAGCTGGCATAAGAACTGGCCTCCTCTTTATTCCCGCCTTTATGATATTCATTCTTCGAGTAGCGCAATTGCACGTGGGAAGGCGGACATCTTATTCGCCTTGGCAGACCTTCACAAGATATGCGCTTAGGTTTGAAACGATACAAACAGCTGGGTGGTACATGTTTTCGGCCTACCTCTTCAGCGAGATCTATATCTGGTCAGCATCTGCAGGCGCAGACCTCAACAGGATCAAAATATCACCAAAAACTGAACGACCGACTCTTAACGAAAGACCAATTTACTTGACATGCTTCCTCTTCTTCCTTGCGCTCATCCAGACTGGCTTCCACCTTTACGATGATTATGACCGAATCGATATGCCAGTTACAAAGACAAGGCCTGTCGGTTCGACTGAACCACAAGTACAAGTGATTGTCCCACCAGCTGTACAGCTCAAAACGAAGCTACCCCTCTTAGTTTCACGAGCCGTATATCGCTCCGTTTGCGTGGCTGTAGCTTCTCCGATCATTTATTCAATTACAATCAGGAATTTCGCGTGGAGCTTCACTCGCTCATGGGCCAAAATATTCTGGAATTTACCCAGGTCTAGCGCTCTTCCCGCCATAAGACCATTTCATTGGACGGTTCTCTTACGCACAGCTACCTCGGGATTCTTCCTTTTAATGCTATGGGAAGTAGGGAACGCTCTATTCTCAGTTTACGTCGCACAAGAGCCCTTAAAGAATGAGAGACCGATCACTTATGAGTCTAAAGATCCAAATGGAAGCTTGTTGACTGGACTAAGAGGAAAGAAGTTGCAGACGAGAGTAAGTAGAGCACCCTTATTGATAAACCCAAGTAACATTATAAGGCTTTTGCTTTCTGGGAGCTTGTGTATATTGCAGAGCGATTCCAGGGTCGAAGGAAGAACATATTCGAAGACATTGACAGGAAAGGAGGTTCGACTTGGTCTCAAATATGTACCGCCTGCCTTGAAGTCATCACTGGAATTGGTTCACGGATTGCCGAGTACCAAAATCCGAAACCCAGTCTCGCTAAAGATGTACCCCAGGAAAAGATAGAAGCATTGCCTAAGCTGGGTCAACCACTCAAAGATGGAATGAAAGCGCCTGGAGACCTGTTTGCCTCTACACCTCCGCCAAAATCACGAGGTGCTGGTGTAGCGCAAGCCGTTGGTACATTCGCAAAGAGCCATGGTCAATCCTCACCACCTAGTTTATCCCCCAATGCCCGGAAACTTATCAAAGCAGCGGAGGGAGTTGTTCTCACTCCCCAACAGCAGGCAGATCTGGACGCTCGAGGATTGAGTGGTCTTTTTAAAGAGTGGGCGATCTGGTTTTTAAAGACAAATCTTGGCTGGCCTTTCAGACAAGTATATCGACGCAAGATCGCTGCGATTGTGCTAGGATCGCCATATGGCGATGTTGGGATTATTGTTGATGCCATAGATGCATTGACAAGATTTGCTGTCAAGAGTCTAGAAGAGGACAAGTATGGTAATGTCCAAAGAGATGTTAAGTCCATCATTCGAACTTTTACCGAGGCAGTCAAGGAACTGGAGAAATTCAAGACAAGTCTTGGTTTCCACTGGACAGATGTCGACAAGATTCAGGAGAGCCCTGAGGTTGATATCCTATTAGCTTCATTGAAGGATGGGCTCAATCAATTGGTTGAGGCGTTTGGAGACTATAGCGAGGATCTGAGATTAAGTCAAAGTGAAATGAGGATGGCAAGGGAGGCTGCTACACCAGCTAGGCCTGAGATGCAGCAGGCGGGTAGATAGAGACAGGTCTGAAGAATGTAATAAATATATCATGAGAGAAATTGTGACAATCAAGAAGTGCATACTAATTCTCCTTTCAGACAACCACCCGCCTTCTCCGCATATAGCTTTTACAGTCTTGCACTAACCAACAGCCCCATCACTTCGTCAAATATTAATAATAACTATATTCACTAGTCCATGTGCGCCAAAACCTCCCCAGCGTTTCAACCCACTACCGATACCCGAAGTCCTGCGATCCCGGCGCTGTCAACCGAGAATGACGGAAATAGTGGGGTCTGGCGGGGAAGCTTTTGCCGGAGCTTCCAAGCCAAGGTATTTATGTAGCCTTGCTTCATCATACGACATTTCTGCTTCATCTCCACTCTTTCTTGTCAACGCTTCTCTCTTTGTCTTTCTATATATTTTGCGGGGGGTTTGATTAAGTGAGTAAGCAATTAAAAGATTGAGTGATTGAGGAACTGGTGGAAGGCATTGGGAAAATATGGCGTCCGCAGCTACCCTGACAGCTTCTGCTGCGCTGAAGAGCAGAGTAAGGAGGCCTTCACTATTGAAAAAATTGGCACATCCAGAGGATTTGATCCAGCATTTTCCGCATGGAGCCTATGTTGGATGGTCTGGGTTTACGGGCGTGGGATACCCTAAGTACGTCTCCAATTCCCCTCCCCTGCTGAAGCTCACGGAGGTTCACGGCACACCGGAGATAGAACTTCCCAATTGAAGAGCAATTGCTAATTTCATGCGTAACCAGGAAAATCCCAGCCATGCTCGCAGACCATGTCGAGAAGAATAGCTTGCAGGGCAAACTAAAGTATTCGCTGTTCGTGGGTGCGTCGTCGGGAGCAGAAACAGAGAATCGATGGGCGGAGCTGAATATGATTGAGAGGCGGGCACCGCACCAAGTTGGGAAGGCGATTGCTAAGGGGATTAATAATGGGAATATTAAGTTTTTTGATAAGCATTTGTCGATGTTTCCGGTGGATTTGGTTTATGTGAGTTCTTCTGATAGGGATTGGGAATATGGGACTGATGGAGGAATAGGGATTTTATACGAAGGATCGGCCAAATAAGAAGCTGGATGTTGTAATTGTGGAGGCTACTGCTATTACAGAAGATGGAGGGATTGTGCCTGGTGCTTCCGTGGGAGCTTCTCCCGAGCTGATACAGATGGCGGACAAGGTGAGAAAGAGAAAGGGGAGAAGGTGATGGGGATCATTAGAGTTCTGACTGTAAACAGATCATTATCGAGGTCAACACCTCAATGCCGTCCTTCGAAGGTCTCCACGATATCACCATGACCGAACTCCCACCAAGACGGAAACCGTACCTGATCATGGCCCCCGAAGACCGCATTGGTACGACTTCCATCCCAGTTGATAGTGAGAAAATTGTTGCCATTATCGAATCCGACTATCGGGATCAAACTGTAGCCAACTCTGCAGCAGACGAAAGCTCTGCGGCGATTGCCAGGAACCTCATTGAGTTCTTAGAGCACGAAGTCAGCCAAGGCCGTCTTCCCAAGAATCTCCTACCTATCCAATCTGGAATTGGAAATATTGCAAATGCAGTCATTGGCGGACTCGCTGAATCCAAATTCGAGCATCTAAAAGTCTGGACTGAGGTCTTGCAAGACACATTCCTCGACCTCTTCGATTCTGGTCGTCTTGACTTTGCAACTGCAACATCTATCCGCTTCTCTCCTGATGGATTCAACCGTTTCTATGACGGCTGGGAGCAATACTATGACAAACTCCTCCTTAGATCCCAACAAGTATCCAACTCCCCCGAGATTATCCGAAGACTGGGCGTTATCGGCATGAACACGCCCGTCGAAGTAGACATCTATGCTCACGCGAACTCGACATGTGTGATGGGCTCTCGAATGCTCAACGGTCTCGGCGGCTCAGCGGATTTCCTTCGCTCCTCCAAATACAGCATAATGCACACGCCCTCCACGCGGCCCTCAAAAACCGATCCCCATGGCGTCTCCTGCATCGTGCCCATGTGCACACACGTCGATCAAACAGAGCACGATCTCGATGTAATCGTCACCGAACAAGGTCTCGCCGACGTTCGGGGACTGAGTCCAAAAGAGAGAGCGAAGGTTATCATTGAGAAGTGTGCGCATCCAGAGTATAAGCCGATTTTAATGGATTATTTCGAGAAGGCGGAGTTTGAGTGTATGAGGAGGGGCTGGGGACATGAACCGCATTTGTTGTGGAATAGTTTCGATATGCATAAGGCGCTGGATCAGAAGGGTAGTATGAAGGAGATTGGAACTTGGGGTTGAGTGAGGTGTAGGGTAGTGATGAGCCGTATTTGTACTGGATTGGACAAAGGAGTACGTAGATATTGGGGTGAATATAAGACTTCTGTAACTGGTATGAGACCTTTTGATTGTGTATTTTGATTTAATGCATTAGCTTTGACAACAATTTAATATTCATATTCACTTTAACAAAGCAGGTTTTTGGTTTCTTTTAAGCGACTTGTTTCCCAAGCTCTGCAGCTCTCCGTCAACAATTTCGAAATACATCAAGGTACCTTCGAAGATTACGACTGCGATTGCAAATGTCTTGACTTCAAGTCCTGCAAATACCCATATCGAAAAGACTGATCAGCAGCAATGTCGGATCCTGCTTTCGACTTTTCCTTCCTTGCCACATCGAAGTGCCCAGGAACTTACGACGTCCCCTTCCAAGCCACTGTTCTCCGCGATGCTTCTTTCGGTAAATTGTTAGATGGTTATTGCGCACTCCAAAATATAGCCATGCAGGAAGAGTACCAAACGTACTCGCCTGAAGAGCTCCGGTTGCAAGATTATTACATCAAAGGGAAGCTAGGGAAGGAGTCTAGTGGGGAGACGAGCGATGTAGAAGAACCCATGCAGGAACGACGACTTCAACTTTTTAACCCAAAGAGAGACATTCTCAAGCTTGAGGTCGATTTTAATCGCAGGATGAAGGAAATCGTGGATGGCGCGACAGGGAAGCTGAGCGGTTCACTCATAATACAATCGCAGGGATTGGTCAATCTCCAGCATGAGCTGGAGGAGTTGAAGAATAAGAATGAGCGTGAGAAGGAAGAAGCTGTTGCAGAGGTGGAGGTAAGACTTAGGGAGCAATTTGAAGCGGAGAAGAACGAAGAAATTGAAAAGGCCGAGGAGAAATTGATGGAAACCTTGGAGAGTCGCAGCAAGGAGATGATCAAGGCTCTCGAGAAGAGGCTTACTGAGGGTCAGGAAATGTTTGAAGCGGAGTTGAATGCTCAGCTTACAAAAAGCAGACATCTAATCTTGGAGGACGCATTGGACAATATGACGGATGACCAAATTCTCAATTTATTCAACTCAAAGCCGCACATTGCCGCCACACTCAAGAAAGTGACGGCAGGCGATCGAGAGATGATGACAACAGGACTCTTGGAACAAGAAATCCAATTTCTTCTTCTCAGCAACCCAACCGCAAAGACTATCCTCGCTGGCAACGTGAAAAGGCACTTGGACATAGAGGTGCAAAAGGTAAAGGAAGAGCATGAAAAGGATCTGAGACAAAAGCTTGAGGAAGCAAGAGTAAAGGCCGAACTTTTGCAGGCACGGGCGGTGCATATGGAACAAAAGAAGTCTACTTCAAAACTGAGAACGGCGGAGGCTAATTTTAGATGTGTTACTGCGAAGTGGGAAGTTGTGGAGGATGCCGCCAAGACGACCCCTTTTGAGAACGTCGGAGCCGTATACAAAATAGCAAAGCAAGCAAGCACGCCGCCTGCAGGCACTTCCGACTCCTTGAATACAAGAATCGATTCAGGAGGTCCTGGGCGTCAGGTGCTTTCCCTTTCGAGTCCGCCATCTCGGGGGCATCAGAAGCCTGATGGTGCGGTCAAGGTCCCCAATAGACAGGGAATAATTAATCGCTCTCCCGGTGCAGCTCACAACAACTCAAGTTTGGCAATAGGCAGTGGATTGGGGCAACTTAACAAAAGCTCGCCCTTCAACCCTCCTACTGGACCAAGACTCATTTCGTCTTCTCGAATCTACCCCACCTTCGGGGCTCCAAGAACAGCATTTACAGAACCAAAGAGGGAGCGCAGTGCAGATGATGTTGGGCGCGACGTTGAAGCAACGAAAAAAATGCGTGGAAATGGGCTTAGTGGAGGATTTCCATGAGGACACTATGCGAGAGAATATACGGACAAGGTGATCTGTAGGTATAGTTTGAGTGTTGTTCATATGTTCGATGCTACCTGTAGAGCTCATAACTATGCTACAGGAGACTACCCAGCACTCTATAAAGCTGTGGGTCCTGAAAACGTACATGCAAAGCACTACTCTGAATGGCCGATGGGCTCATAGCAAAATTCAACTCGTATTTTCCATGTTCTGACTGTGCCATTTATAGGCTGCTGATGACTTTGGTGAACTAATTCCTTACTACAGAAGTATTTAAAGAAAGTCGACGGGGTTATGAAGGTGCAATACTAACGAAAGGAAAGGCGTGCCGTTGTTTAGGACTTGCCTGTGCCCCACGGCACCTGAGTGGCAAATCTTATCGCCTATCGCGACACAAGAGAATCTTCTTCTCCAATCTCGGCCACTATCAACAAACCACAAGCAATAGAAACTATAGTATTGGTGGACAAGTATCTTGTTCTTTTCGAGACGTAATTGGAAAGACTGGAAGAATCGAGACGTAGCTCGTTGACGAAGTCGTTCAACAAGACGCTGAGATCAATCCAATGCTGTTGGTCGCGTCGAAGCACATTAAGTTCAAGAGTATCACCTCGTTCGGCACCACTGGGATATTCTGCAGTCCTCTACTGGTAGCAGGGGTGAAGCTTTCCCTAAGCTCCTTGATGGAAGGCACGATTTTGTTCAATTTATGTGAGCAATTGACACATCAAATAGGCCCAAACTGGTCGTCGCGAATTTTTTTAAGTGTCTTCTATAATGTGTCTCAATAGACCATGAAGCAATTTCCTTTCCTGCTCTGATTATCAGGGCTTCATATAATCTCCATATGGGCCCTTTTAGATTTTGACGGCCCTCGATCGTTCCTTCCTTCCCTCGGGTGAAAACCAAAAGTAGCGCTCTTAGATTGAGATCTCAAGAATGCTTCATCCACACACAATTCTCTCTCCTAGAATATTTCTTACGAAACCCCTACACCTATATCATCCTTAATTTACATTCTTATCCTCATATTCAAGTTGAGAACAGTTGATCGTGCATCAGCACTCACCGACAACTCTAAATACCTAGATACCACGAGCTTTCAGGCTCTCCTTGGCTTCTTGCATGAACGACCTTCACTGGCTGTGCACTGCCAGTCGGCGAATCATACCAATCCCCCTCTTTCATTAAGATTGCTACTATTGTTTTCTAGCGGAGCTTTTAGATACTCACCAGTTTGAGGGTTTATATCCCCAGATCTCTGTACTTTATGATTCACATTGCTAAACCCTGTCCAGGCTTCCCATATTTCAGACAAAGAACCTACTATTTTCCCCAACCAGCCTCGAGATATCAAGCCATCGGAAAATACCGTTTGATTGTATGCATCTCGAATAAAACTTTGACAGTCTTCAAACGTGCGCGCCTCAACTCATCTTTGTTTGAGGTACATTCTTCCAGGATATAGCTCTTAAGTGCTAGGAAACTTTTGGAGACGTACCGGCCCATGAAGCTTGTGTCATTCGCACTGGAGCTGCTTTCAACGATCCCGGAACTAGATTCACATAACCTCTCGATCTCTATTTGAGCCTGGAGACGCTCGGTCATAATGTCGTTCAACAAAATATGCCCTAGAGATTTGCATAAGTTGGAGGGGACTATAGTTGACAGAAGGCAGCAACCTGGCTTTGTGGTTTTGTCTCTTCTGATCAGCTTAATGGGGTCTTGGACAACACTGGAACTCCTTAACAGGAGAACACATTCACGAGGCTGGTACAACTGGTAAGAACTCCTTCGCTTGCACACAAATATATATTTCTCTGACTATCAAAAGGTTACTTCTTATTGGAGCTACGCTCTCGATGGGTGGAATTGGCATGTGGTGTATGCACTTTATCGGCAACCGAGCCATCGTCCTTGGCGATGGGGAGAAGCAGATTCAGATTACTTACAGTGCTGGGTTCACCGCCATATCATTCTTTCTCCCCGTTATCGTGGTTCTTATAGCATTCGTAACTGTAGGGAACAATAAGCGCAGTTACACCCGGCTTGGTTGTGGAGGGGCATTAGTAGGGTTGGGTGTCTGTGCAATGAATTACGTCGGGCAGGCTGGCATCTACAACTACGACTGTCTATACATCATTGACTACGTCATCGGAGCAGCTGTTATTGCTGTCGTAGCATGCACAGCAGGTCTATGGATATTTTTCCTTTTTCGCTCTGCTTGGTCTGCGTCATGGTGGAAGAGAGGTGTTTGCGCAACCATTCTGGCAGGTGGGGCTTCTGGTATGCATTGGGTCGCCTCTATAGGAACCCTCTATCGTCTGAAGAAAGGTATCACAGTCACGGACGATTTATCCAGAACCGCTATCACGATTTCCGTCATGGTTTTGGTAAATGGAACCTCCCTCAACACAATTCTTACTAACCTCAATAGTCTATCGGGGGTTGCTTCGGTTTGATTCTCTTCACTCTCATTGCACAAGCACAGAAAATAAGGGCTGCAAATAGAGCTAGACAGATTGTACTTGCATGTGCCATATTCGACAAAGAGGGCCAAATCTGTTGCACAGCAGAAGGCTTCCTGCCAAATCAGAAGATTACTAGCTCCTACCTTCAACAGGTCAGAATTAAATTCTTCCATAGAGCTGAATTTGACAGGTTTGCAGAGTGTCGACGACGAATTCGGCATAAACCATCCAATATTCCTCTGGATTTACAGGACTACACGCAATTGGAGCGGTGTTTCGGAACTGATTCCAGCAATGAAGAACCATCTATATCGGAGTGGTCTCAAGAATCGATTTGGAGCAGAGTCCAACGAACAAATGGTCTCCGGAACAGGATCGCCAGTCAAGGACTACCATCTCATTTTCCGTGAATTATTCTGCGTAGCCGCATCCAAATTAGCAGAAGATTTTAGACAACCCCTCGATAGGCTTGGTATACTGTTCGACGAAATTGTCCGCACCGGTCAAACAGCAAATCATCCTCCCAAAAAGGGAAATCAGAGCCGATCTAGCTCTGTCGATCTTGAACGTGATGGGATAGACGCCACAAAAATGGGGAAAGGTCAACTGATGTTTCTTGTCCGCGAAGTAGACCAGGAAGAAGCAGATCTTCTCTTGAAATCAGGATATCGCTTTGCGCAACCTCGGGTTGTGATTCCCATCGTAGCGGCCATTTGGCAGATTACCCGCCAGGAGCTAACGCGACAGCTAGAAACCATGCGTATTTTTTCGACTGAGGATCAAATTCTTGATCCTGGTTTGCATTTGGCCTTTTTCGCGGTCAAGGCATCCATGGCAGTAAAATTCGAAATTCTCGCCCGCAAGGACGCCAGAAATTGCCTACCAACGATGCAGCTGCCATATGAGAAGCTGGAGGACTGGCAAATCGAATTTCTGAAAACCATGGACAATCTGACCGTTATTGCGTGCATGAAGCATCTTCAAAAGGCTGCCTTCACGGCGGGGTTGGCTGCTCAGGAAATGGCCTTTGCCTCGGCCATGCTGTATACTCTTGAGGCTCTTAAGGAGGAAATTGGCGATCCTGTCTTCAATGATGCTGCTCTGATTGCCAACCCCGTTTCCGTACCTTGTCGTGGCCGTACCCCAGCCTCTCCTCCTGGAAAGGCGTGGCTCATTGCTTTCAGACTGATTTTCCCCCTTGGAAGTCGAGCGCCAGGAGAAAAGTTGGACTTTATGCCACTTACATTCTTCAGAATGCAGCAACAGGTTCACAAAAACTCCCCGGACCACACTGTATTTGCAAGAAACAGCTATCGCGAATTTGCCCCTTTGCTCGGCCTTTCTCCGCGTCCAAGTGTTGTTGAGATTGAAATGCATCAAAGCCCTAAAATAGAAGGAAAGGCTCTGGGCGGTGTCAATAAGCAAACGGATTATTTCGGCAACTTCAATGCTCCGCCTAACCGTGATGAGAAGAGGTCATCCTTTAGAGGAAGACTCTTCTCCCAAGATAAGTCCAGAGGAAGGGGTGGCAACAATTCTTCCGAACAGAACCTCATTGACAACTACTCCGCAGATGATCAACCGTTGACTCCAAACCCAGGCCATGGAGTCAATGCGAAGAATAGATACCTAGCACCTACTTCTCCAAGCCCGAGCGGAAGAAAGTCAGAGGGAGGAAGATCGTCAGAGGGAGTCGAGCTATCTAGCACCAATACTCCGCCAAGGAAAATCACTATCAGCAAAGCTTCTAAAGAGTTAGAAGCCACGAGTTTTGTGGACGACTTGTTCAAAACTTGTATAATGTCGAGGTAAGTATTGGAAAGGACGCGTTCAGTAATTGATACCCAGATCATTAGTCCAAAATTGTGTTTTAATAGCTCCTGCTGCAGGATCGAACCAGTGGTGTTTGATAGATAGATAATTAATTACGATTAGGATGACTTCTCCAGTATTTCTCCTAAATAGAAGCGTTGCAGTGTAACCGCGGACCCTCCTTTTCAAGGACCCAGACCTCACTCAATGCCCCAAAATGTCCTGGACGATGGAAGTCTTCCTATCTAGGGCACTTTACTCACTATCTCATATCTCTACGAACAATAAGATTGAATGCTCTCTTCCCGCAGCAGAGAAAGGTGTTGGAAGCGGACAAGGGCAAGCCGCCGCTCGAGGATCACGTGAGGCATAAATTCAACCCCCAACGGGATTTTCTGATCTCAAAGTCAGGCTTCATAGACACGTATAACACCTTTCTTCATCAATAGATCGCGATTCCATATTTTATTTCAGATAAATCCACAATATTATTTTGAGATTGATTCAAAACCGCATTTTTACCCGAAACAATCCTCCAGGTTAGACCTTGAAGCTCTGGATCAATCCGTAAATGAGCCATTGAGCCATGTATGCGACATCAGTATGTCACAAGATTTCGTCTCGAACGGTAATCACTTTCCGTCTCTCAAGGATCTAGACTCTACATCAGACCGTCCTTTCCAAGACAGAGGCTGGATGAAGGTTGGTGATGAAAGCTCAACGTTCTTGGTCGTTGATCTCGCTTGAAGCAGCAACGAGGTTCATCCCAGAGGCCCCCCTAGATTCATGCTGTGAAAAAAAAAATCAAACCTTTTGTTTTTCCTATGCTCGACGTCATTTCAGCATTTTATCTCCCCTTTAAACCCATATATTCTGTCTTTCTCCACCTGCCAATAATTTCTGTCAATCTCGTATAGTCAAGGTACACGTTTACTTGCATTGATTTTCACCAGGGCAGTCCCTTCTTCCACAGATCCGAATCTCGCGACCAGCCACTTGGGTCGGAAGATGTCCGGTTATCATCCTTATTTTGTCAAATATTACAAGCATTACAAGCACCTCACCCTGAGAAATCTGAAATAGGGCAGGCTTGGGAGTACGTATGTGGCTGGATAGAGCTCTTCAAGCCAAGGAACGCGCGAAAGAGCAAGGTTGAGAGAGATCATAGTGAAATGACGGAGGCTGGTAAGGCATCTGGCGAGGAGGGGGGATTGATATAATATCTGGATATGATTTCCTCTTTGATTTCTGCTCCATATGAATTCAAACTCACAACACAACCTCATAAGAGCTCGATAACTCCCAAGGAGCTTTTTTTATTTTATTACGGCGAAGTCCCTAAGAAGACGACCATCCTATATTTAGATCTCACCAGTTTATATATCCCCTCCACTCTCCTTCGAGAAGATGGCGGGCGAAGGATCAAGTGACCTTCCTCTCCATTACGGGAGCAAAACATCAGACGGCGAACTTGTCAAACGCCCAATTACACCTCCAACTATTTCATCCCCACATCGGTCATATCACCCAGGGAATCAATCACCAGATCGGACACCAGTGGATGTTCATCAGCATTTCTCCGCCTTCGACTCCGACAACCCCCGATCAGGCTCAGGTCTTCGACGGCGGCCGAGCAACCCTCCAGCACAGCGCAGGTATTCTGGAGGCGATTACGAGCGTGAGCGTCCTACATTTCCCTCTGATTCCAGCTCCAGAAAATGGCTCAGATCGCGAGACGATGAATATTTTGACCGAGAGCGAGCCTCGTCTCTGAGAAGAGATGACTATCTTCAACATGGACATCCTGATTCCTATGAACGCTCAAGACCACCCAGAACATATCGTAATACTGAAGGCTGGGAGAGAGGGCCATCATCAGCCACCAAGCCTTATTACGAAGAGTCAAGATATTACAGGGATGTTGAGAGAGGAAGAGATGAATGGCGACCATCTGAAAGGAAGAGATCAGCGGAAGACGAGGAGAGTGTTGCCGGCTATGACTATGAGGCGAACAAAAGGCCCAGAAAAGCCACAATTGATTTCAAGAACCTGACCAAGGAAGAACGAGCAGAGGTTATGAGACTCCCCTGGACACAATGGATGAACAGCAGTGTCAAGAACCGTGAGTCCCCTCCCCTCCCCTGCCCTCCCCAAACCCAACTAACACCCCCAGACTTCGTCGCCACAATCGGTGAATTCGTCGGCACAACCATGTTCCTCTTCTTCGCCTTCGCCGGCACCCAAGTAGCCAACATCCAATCCAGCGCCTCCTCGAACTCCTCCTCAACATCCAATACCACCACCGGCGGCGCGACTGGATTCAACGTCTCCGTCTACCTCTACATTTCTATAATATTCGGTTTCTCCCTCATGGTTAACGTTTGGATCTTCTTCCGCATCTCAGGTGGCCTGTTCAACCCCGCTGTCACACTAGGAATGGTCCTCGTCGGCGCGCTGCCCATCCCGCGAGCCATCTTCCTGTTCTTCGCGCAGCTTGCGGGAGGAGTCGCAGCCTCGGGGATGGTGTTTGGGTTGTTTCCGACGGAGTTTAATGTTAGGACTACGTTATCTAGTAACACGAGTTTGGTGAGGGGGGTGTTTATTGAGGGGATCTTGACGGCGGAGTTGGTGTTTACGATCTTTATGCTGGCAAAGGAGAAGCATAAGGCTACGTTTATCGCGCCAGTCGGTATTGGTCTTGCACTTTTCATTGCGGAGATGGTTGGTGTGTTTTATACTGGTGGTTCTTTGAACCCTGCAAGAAGCTTCGGACCTTGTGCCGTTACGGGGATTTTTGATCAGGAACACTGGATTTATTGTAAGCCCCTCTCCGACCCTGTCTCCTATTCCCCGTCCCTCTTTTTTTCAATGATCAGAACTAACAAAAGCCACAGGGGTAGGACCAATAATGGGCTCCCTCATAGCAGTCTTCTTCTACGGGTTCATCAAGACGCTCGAGTACGAGATGGCGAATCCGGGTCAGGATGGTGATCTGGAAAATGATCCGACGAAGAATGAGGGGAAGAGGGTGCAGTTGAGGGAGGAGAGGGGAAGTAGGGGGTAGGGAGTGTTTGATTTGATGGTTTAGGTTTGCATCGAATGTTAGGGGTTGAGGGTAATAGTGGCTGTACAGGAGGTTTGTAATGTTTGGGTTGGTTTGAAACGATGGCGGTTGGATGATTTATGCGTTTATGATTAGATGTGTTTGATGCAATGTATTAGTGCAACGTAATTGAACTTTCCACAGAGAACTAGAACTCATTGTCTAGCATCGAGTGTCACAATTAGCACCGCGATAGTTTCAAGGAAAGAATGACAGCTAATATAATAACATGCCATTAAATGAAGACAAACTATGAATGCATCCTCATTGTTCTACAAGATCTGAGACAATCATATAGATTATGTTCTAATCTCTATGATCTGTCTCATAATCCATACTCATAGCAGCAAAAATCCATAACCTCTCCTCGATCATTATGAATCACTCCACCAACCCGCGGAAAGTTCAAGCTAAAGCTATACTCCCCCTCGAACAAGCAACACCATTCACAAAATACCTGGAATAATCGCCCTCCTACCAGCAACCTTCTCCTTCCCAAACCTCTCAATATACCACTGCCTGCCCTGGATTGCCCTCGGCAACATCGTCGCAATCTCATTCAACAAAAAGTTCCTTGCGGGCACACACCCACTCCCCGCCATAAACCAATAGCCCGACCACTCCACCCACTCTAACAAATAATGCGGATAAAAAATCCACCAAAACAGTCCATTCTGCGGAATCATATACACCTTATCGACTCCCTTCGCCTCTCCCTTCCCTTTCCCCGTGCTCTTTTCCGCTTCCTCCGCTCTCTTCTTCTGATTCCTCAACGCAGCGCGCCGAATCTCTCGTAGTTCGTCATCGTGGAAGATATTGCCTGCGAACCCGAGTGCCCAGATCATCATCCCGAGTTCCATGCGCCCACCTACTTTGTAGTTGAGGCCGGAGGTTAGCCAGGCGAGACGCGTGGTGGGTCCATACCCGCCGAGGTAGCCGCCTATGGAGAGGCCATTGGAGATTTGGAAGAAGGCAGCGAGGAGCCAGACGAGGGGAGAGATGGGGGACATGGAGGGGGATATTAGGGGTGCGATGATAGCGCGGTAGAGGTAGTGGATTGTCTTTGAGAAAGGTTTTAGCTTGTGTTTGACTTATAGGGAAAGGGGGGATATTAGAGGGTAGAACTTACGAACAGGGCCCCCATAGCTTTATTCTCCCAAGGCAATGAGGAGAATCCGCCCGCGGGGAGGGTCCTCATGCAGTAGATGAGAGTTAGGAAACCCGGTGATTCCATAGTGATCCATGCTATCTTTCCAGGAATATTATATCCCCTAGTAAATGATGTTTTCCCTGCTCCATATGCCCAGTCGTTGATGGGTTTAATCCATTGAAGTATGGTTATCTGCAAGGTATTAGGCCGTTACCCGTTGTCATTAGACAGTACTTACGAGCGGGAAGAATTGAAAGAGGAAGACGACCCATTCCCAATTTTCGCGTGATGGCGGCATCCAATTCTCGATGAGTGCCATTATTTCCGCTCAGTTGGTGTTGAAGGGATTGAGGATTGGTGGTGAGGTTATTGCTGGCAGGTTGTATACTTGTACAGCTTCAATGTCGTCACAAGATTAGTTTCGGCAAGGAACATGCATCAGCCTTGCGTAGATCAACGACCCATTTCAGCCTCGTCTTCAAAACCAACGATTGGCTCGACCATCATACTTCTGAATCGTTCGTCTCATCGCGCATACAATTGAGAGAAGTCCTAAGAATGCACTATACCTAATCATAGCCCCGCCCTCGACATGACCGACCCCACCATGCGTTCGAACCTCAACAGATACGCCCAAGCCCTGACATCCTTCTCTTCCTCCCCCTCCAAATTCCGCATCCTGCACTCCCTCCCCACTACATCCCTCCCACCCGCCAAAACCCTCTACATCCTCGATTCCTCTTTTAACCCACCGACGCTCGCCCACCTGCGCATCGCAACCTCCGCCCTCCTCCACGATCCACAAGTCCCTTCCCCAACCTCCAAACGCCTGCTCCTCCTCCTCGCAACCCAAAATGCCGATAAAGCCCCAAAGCCCGCTCCGTTCGAATACAGACTCGCAATGATGCAGATCTTTGCTTCTGATCTTCTCTCCTCACTACAAAATCATCAACTTACATCATCCAACATCGGGATCGATATCGGCGTCACCAAACTCCCCTATTTCATAGACAAAGCTACAGCAATATCCGAAAGCGGTGTCTACAGTTCGGATATTCAACAAGTGCACCTCACGGGCTTTGATACCTTGATTCGGATCCTAGATCCAAAATATTATGGGCCGGAACGGAGTTTGCGAGTTTTGGACGGATTCTTTGAGAAGAATAGGTTGAGGGTTACGTATAGGACGGATGATGAGTGGGGGATTAAAGCGGCTCAGGATGATTATTTGAGGGAGTTGGGGGAGGGAAGGAGGGAGAGTGAGGGTGGGAAGAGGGAGTGGGTTACGGAGGGGAGGATTGAGATGGTTGAGGGCACGAAGGAGGGTGAGGAGGTGGTGAGTAGTACGAAGGTAAGGAAAGCCGCTAAGGCTGGGGACAGGGAGGTGTTAAGGAGGTTGGTTACTAAGGGGGTGGCGGCGTGGATTTTGGAGGAGGGTTTGTATACTGACGACTGAAGGTGTGGGTAAGGTGAGTAGCATTTGGTTTCTACTCGGCTGACTTTGCATCTAAATGTACAGCAGCGTATGTAAGGTGAAATGTTGCATTAATCCGCCGAAGGGCAATATAAGAATTTGAGGCGCGGAGGATCGAGCTTCTGGTTATCTAGAACGATACCATGCAATCTGGGCTGACCTCCGACCATATTGAAATTACCTTATTTGTTGTGTCAGAATATGTAAGACAATCTTGAGTTGCCCAGTTCTCGAGCCCGACAAGCCGTCGGCCTCCTGCAACGGCATCTACATTAACAAATTTCTTGTATTTATTTGACTGATGAAATCTCCCATAACTTCTTAATGTCCCAGATACTAAATCAGTAATTGCTTGATGCGTCCTTATTTAGAAATAAAGGGAGGTCCTGCTTTGAGTAAGGCAGAAAAAGGGGGTTCGCTAAGCATACGCACCAAAACCTTGGAAGTAGTAGTATATATTCAAAGAAGCATTTTTATTGTTACGTAGTTTGTCTATTTCAGTGCCAATTTTCCGTGTATCTTGGGGCTGCAAATGCACAGCCTATTTTAGCCTGACTCTGGTGCTGTGTGAATATCAAAAAATATTTAATGTTGACGTGTGCCATTCGCTTGCGGATGTCACATAGGGTTTTGCCTTTTGGAATTTGGAATTCTTGCTTGATTTGGTAGTGTGGACAAAGTGTTTTCTTTTTGGAAGTCTTTTTAAGGCCTTTGCTTGATGCTGTATTCGCTTACATTTTTTGTGGATGCTGCTGGAAAGGGGTATGGGAGCTATTCATAGCACCTGGTTTCGAGTGTATCTCCTAGTGAGCAAACATCGACAGGATCTTTGCTAAATTGCTTTGACGTAGGGCAGTCCTCTCGGGGGCTGCCTTGTGGGATTTTGATTTGTGAATTAGATATGAGCCTTCTGTGCAATTTTTGGTTTTAGGATTTTGTTCTGCGAAGGAGGGGTCACCGAGCTAAGTCTCCTCTTTAGCCAGGTGAATGAGGATTTTGATATGCGTAAGATCAGCAACTGGCTTTTTGAAAGATTAGATTGAAAGGTATACTAATCTGATGAATGATAGCTCAGCTTCAATGTGTCAAAAAACTAGACATTCAGATCTGATACCTTACTTCATTAACGCTTTTCATTTTGCTAGCTAAACGATCACTTTTAAAAAGACGTCGAAACAATGGTTCGCTCACCCCCAATGTTTCTGACCGATCAGAACAATCAATCAACCAAATTAAGGGGATAGATACCCGGACCTCCTTTCCCCAGCTGCGCACAGCTGCGTTCGAAATCAAGTCTGATCTTCAACCTCTCCTTCTCCGACGTCGCATTCGACATATCAAACTCGTACAGCTTCTTTATCACTTTAAGGTGACTTAAATTTGCATATCTCCGTATTACTCCATTCAGCCACGCAGCTTGGAGCCTAACGTGATCTTCCTTCGATATAGCAGCCTTCAAGTTATCCCCGAGCTGTTCCCTTCTCGTTTGAGTTTGGTTGTAAGTTACGTCCATGAGCTGCAGGTGGACTTCTCTTTTCCTGTATTTTCTTTCTAGGTCGCGGGCCCGTCTGTTGGTTGCATTGACGTATCTGTAGGCCTCTTTACGCGCTTCTTGGAATGCGGGTGTGGCGAGTTGCAGATTGGTGAGCCTCAAATCCCGTTCTTTTTCTAGTTCATTATATTCCTCACAGAGAGCATCCTCTTGTTGTCCTAGTCTTTCTTGGAATTGAACCCATCCGTCCATGTGGTCCTTAATAATTCTTTGCTGGATCTTGAAATTCTCGTATCGCTCTTTTGGCATGACAACCTGAACTATATCACCAGTGTCGGTAGACACTTTGACTTTGACGACCGTCGTTACGTCTTTTGCTTCGTCGAGGACCTATGCATCTTCTGTTAGCCAGTCACTGGGCTATATATGGAGTCGCATTACCCGTCCCAATCGTATGGTTTCGTCGGAGGGCCCGGCGCCTGAGGGAATACGTCCTTCAAGCCGCAAGACTTCCACGAACTGCTCTTCTGAAAGAGGTATATTCTTCTCGTCGAATCCTTCAGGGAGAGTGACTCGCTGGGCAGTCGTATGCCTCGATGATTGTTGGCCGTCGTTCGCTTGCTCATCACCATCTATCGCGTTTCCCTTTCCTTTATCGAGGGGTCTCTGCTCTATTACTTGCTCCTCTGTACTATTCTGTTCTGAATCTCCCTCCTCATCGTCCTCCCCCTTGGCCTTGCCCCTCTCATTATCGATAGTAGTCTCATTCGTTCCCTGATCCGTGTCTCCCTGCTCAGAATTTCCACTCTCAGGAGTTATAATCACAGGATTTCCATTCTCTCCGCTCTCACTGCTTCCGTCATCTGTATCGATGGCCTCATTGGCTTGCACCTCAGGCGTCGCTTCTTCCAACCTCCACCTATCGAGGCCCAAAGGCAACATACTGTCCGAGTTGAGTACTGAAGGGGCAGCGACATCTCCATCCATGCCGCTGATCTCGGTGACTGGCATATTAGCCATGGATCCTTGTCCCAGCGATTTATCCTTAATCCTATCTAGATCCTCCGCATTACTAGCCATTAGAGGGGCAGTCGGCGTCGCGTTATCGTTCTCGTTCTGAGTAATTGTTGCGCCGGAAGGTTGAGGTCTTTCTATTTTGATCTCGGGGCCAAAATATCGAGCTAAAATACTGAAAAAAGAATCGAATAACTTGATACCAATGATGGTAAGAAAAATAGATGCTACTTGATACTCCCACATTTTGATGACCTCTTCCCTCTTGCCTTCCTTGTGGTGTGAAGGCGCACGTGAGTTGCAGTTATGAAATATAAAGAGAAGGAAGAACTATTAAACACGTTCTTTCCCTTCACACTTGTGAACTTAAACTTCCCGTGGTACAGTCCATACCTCTCGATCAAAAGTAGGGCTTCAGATGACACGCATAAAATGCAATGTTCCCAATCTTCTCCACGATATCATTCCCCACTTGGACTCAAGCGCCATGATCAATCGATCGTGTCACTACCTGTAAAATCTGGGACCGTATTCGAATCTTGATATCAAGATCCGAGTAGACGTGCCAATAATTGCCGAAACTGGTCTCGAAAATGACCACCCATCTTACAATGGACGATTCATAGAACGTGGGGCCTGAAAGCAAAATGTTGTTCTTAAGTGGTAGGTGCGCTAGTTCTATCGGTTCCTTCCCGCTGCCATTCTACCCTACTCCACCCTAACACCATCGTCAGCCCCTATAACTTCATCATAGAGGTAGAATTTAAGCCCTACACCACCACTAACAAATACTATCGTTTCAAACCCCATCACCACCCTAAACCACTACCTCAACCACCACCTCCTTTTTCCCTCTCTCATTCCTCCAAATAACCCTACCCCAAACAATCCACTTTCTAAAATCCCACCAATCTGTCCTTTCACCACCTCAATACTCCCCATCATTGCCCACACCCTATCATCCTGCACCTCCAACCTCTCTTCTAACCTCTCGAATTGCCGCTCGACTCTCTCCCTTAACTCTTGCATCTCGTCTTCAATCATGAGAAAATCCCATAGGGAGGCCCATTCATCCTCACTCAGACCCCCATCTTTTCCCATTTTCGGATCTTTGACATCAAAACTCCCAAGAGTCGCGGTCTCTAAATCCAAACTATCAGATGTGTTCAATCTCGTATCCAGATCCAAATCTTTAGAATTATGGGGTGTGAGAGCATGACGATGAGATAGCCTCAGATCCTTCCTCATACTCTCCACAGCGGGCCCGAGTTTAGCTTCCGCGATCTCGGTTTCCGTGACGTTGAAAGATGAGATAGACTTTAGGCCCCATTCGCGTTTTCGTTTGAGTGATGAACGAATATATAGAACATCGGTGCGGGAACGGGTTGTATGGAACATGTTCCTCTAGGTCTGAGGTGGGCAGGTGTCTGAAATAGTTGGTGTCACGTTACCTGAAAAAGGCAGGGTGGAAATGACGAGGTAGAGTGCTAAGGTACGAGAGACAGTATATTTAGGAAAGGGAAACTCATGTTTTATCATGACAGAAGGCGTGAAACGATGAGAGAGTTTGGCCTCAGTTGAGTAGGAGAAATACTTGGCAGCAATCATCGATGCGATTTCTAGTCTCGCAGCCTACCTTGGCGATGTTTGTAGTTGAGGTATACATTGAGCCAAGCTCGCCATTGAGACACACCTAGAGCGCTTGCTTCTTGGCAATTCATTGGGGAGAGGGGGTTGTCAGGGATGTTGCCTCTCTAGCCCGACCTCCGAGTAAAGCAAATGATTGCTTGAAATAACCCCGACAACTCATGGATAGATTGAGAAAACCCATGAGGGTTTGATTCGAGGATTCTATTACGGTGTCTCCATTGAACATACAAGAATTATGCCAATTACTCTTTCCCTCTCCACAATGCCGTATAATCCAAACATTCCATCCATGCTCCCATCGCGCAATCCCATCTATGCAAACGCAACTGATGCCTCTGGGGGGAAAACACCTATTTACACCATGATGTTCCCATTCAACGTACTTTTCCTGACCCATGAACTCATATCTTACAATCGTGCTTCGCCGTCGTTGTTGCTTGCTTGCTTTTTTTCGTATCGCGTTATTTGATTTCTGGAAGTATCAATTACCTCGGCCGCCACCACTGAGCAAGCTTGGAACTGCTTTTCTACCAACTCTCTTGCCTGGCATATCGACTCTCGGTACTCCTTGGATTGTTCGAGGCTCTTTCATCAACGTGACGTCCAATTGTGCTGGGATCCTCGATACTACCGTCCTATAATCGCCAGGGAACTTCGCACTCGGTGTTGGAACTGCGGCACTTCTCCATAGGTGATCGGAATTATCGTCTAAGAAGCTGGAGCTGCGTGAGGATTTGGTGAAAAACGACGTGCGGCCGCGAGACTTCTTGGCGAGGATTATGGCGTCGAAGAGTTGGATCTTTGGATCGTTGGAGGGAAGGGTTTCGCGCTCGTGAATGAATTCGTTGAATGCTATGAATTAATGTTAGAAATATGGTTTATCCAGGATGGGAGTGGCGGCGACATACCTTGCGTTTGTTTCAGCATAGCAGTATACTCGTGCTGTTCATGTGGCAAACTCCTCAAAAACCCATCCATGTCAAATCCATAAAGTTGACCACTGCTCTTCTGCTCCCTTGTCGGCCGATTCAAGTACTTCCTGTAGGTATAGAACATACTCGCAAAGCACCGAACAAAGGCTGCGCGAACCCGGTCTGCATGGAAAGCTGAGGGGCAAACAAGGGATACCTGGCCAAGACAGCGACCGTGGGAGGTTGCAGCACAGCTGTTACATTTGTATATTCCATCACCTTCCGATTTGTCATCGCAAATTGAGCAGACTGATGATGTATCGTTTGCTTGCCACACTAAACAATGTCCTTCTACCCAGATCGTGGTCTCTGTATTTCGAACAGGCTGCATGAGCATATTCGGCATGATAGTAGATGCAGCTAAAGTCGAGGCTGCATATGTAGAAGGTGCGTAGCCATAGACGGATTTAGAGTCCATGGAGAGAGCCGAGGTAGAGAGGCTTGAGGAGTGACCATTGCTGAATGGAATGCTAGGTCTTCGAAGTGTTGGCTGACGATCCATACCAAAGGACGAGCTTCGTCGCGAGTTTGTGTCGAAATGGCCAGATCTCTTCTCCCTCAAGGTTGCGGTAAGAGCAAATCCAGAGTCATTTCGAGAGATAGGGGTAGTAGGTAGAGGTGGGAAATGACCAGATACAGGGGATACTGAGGGCGGAGGGCTTGCTTTGCTTGACTTGCTTGTCGAAGGCCGTTCGACTCGAGTGTGGTCGTTCTTCGATTGCAAGAATGCATTGAACACTGAAACTCTCTTTGCAGATACTGGATCTGGCTCGCCAAAAGTCGTCGAATTTTGACTGACATATTTTGCTAAGAAACTCCTGGGAGCATTCTGAGTGAAGATTGCTTCATTCTCCGAAGAGAACGCGTCGTAGGGAAATGTTTCAATGGCGTAGGGAGGTGGTCCGACAGGTACTCCGCATCTGTTGTGATGTGGTGCCGCAAGTTGTAGCAGTGAAACAAGTTTTCGACGTTGCTGTCGTGGCAAGGAGTTAGGTGGTGAAGTCGCCTCAATGATATCCTGATCAAGATCTACTAGAACATAGTCATCGTCCGGAAGTTCAATGTTGTCATATCTTCTCTCAATACCGACAATATATGGACACGGAGCCTCGAGCGCTGAGATTAATCTTGCAGGTAGGACAGGGATGAAAATGCTTGCCCACTTTAAAGGATATAACAGACTTGCAATAGCTTTGCTAGCAAGATGTAACATCGCCGTGTGGGAAGACAATAAGATAATCCTCGATTCAGAAAGGGCAAATTCCAATAATGCCACAATGTTTGGGATCGTTAAAGCCCTGAATAGCGCATAGAGATCAGTGTTGCGCGATTCTGGAAGCTCGTTGGCCGCCTCCTTTCTCGCAAATAACCGTAACTCTCTTACAGCAAGTTCGACCTGGGTTTTCGAGGATATTGGGCTTAGTGCTTCTGTGCACAAATTGACAACGTATCGTTCCAGCGGCTGCCACCGACCAACTTTGGGAGAACTTGGTGGTACTCTCATTACACCTCCATCGGTCATAGGCACAACGACAGCTCTCAGCCACTCCTTCCAAAAGCTGGTCAGACTGCCATCCCTTCCCAGAATTCCATATGCTCTAGGCGTCCAAAGTCCAGTCTCTCCATCCGTCAAGCCATCAATTTTGGCGGCGGCACCGTGTCGTACAGGCCGTAACATATCAGTCATTAGACCAATCTTCTCTTCTACCGCACTAATTTGCTCCTCCAGAGCTTCTCTTGCAGCTGTTCCAGATATAGCGGTTGGTAGCTTCGCCAGTAATTGTGACAAATGCGCTCGTTCTGATGCTAGTCGCTCTCCTAAACTTGCAGCCAGCTCTCGTTCTTCATTCGTCATATGGCTTTGTCTCCATTCCTCGCATCGCCGCTCCACATTTGCGGCAGCATCCTGATTCAAGGGCGTCCATACTATTACAGTTATGCCATATATCTTCGAGTTGTCGTCCGAGGTCATAGCAAACCCATGCCATGTTGAGCGAGGTCGCTCATCTGCTGAAACTATGTTGATATCGTTGGGGAAAGCAAACATTGGCACATAGTCCGGGAATCTTCCTCTCCTCTTTACTTCATCTGTGGCGTGTTTGGGAGGGTATCGATCGAGTAAAACAGGTTCAAAACGTCGCTTCAGTGGGTGCATATCAGGATCGGCATTTAGCGGTTCAGGAGGAGGAATAACAGAGTTGTAATTGCTCAGTCGTCTTGAAGTCCGTACGGATGCTGTTGTGAGGCAGTCAGTATTATTCTTAAACCGTGTAACAAGCCACAGATATCTCAGCTGAACGTCAGAGACATTCGGTGGAACGCAAAGTCATGCTTTCTCCTGATAAGAATCCCACTCACTTGATCTCTGCACTACAGAAGGTTGCCTCTTCATACTATTCATATCCCTAAAGCTTATCCTCCGACGAATACTTCCCCCAACACTCCGCAACGGGCTCCGCCTGGAGACTGATCCTAGTATATCGCCCTCCTCAACTCTAATTCTGTCCGCTCTTGGATTCGTCATAGGTGGTCTTGCTTGTGTAGGAGCCCCTGCACTGAAGCTCAAATCATCCAGAAAATTCTCCCTCTCATTCGCGAACTTCGATAACGCCTTATCAAAATCGAAGCCTTGTAAGTTCTCATTGCCATTCGTAGGAGCTTTGATAGTAACACTACTCCGATTACTATTTGTAGTCTTTGTGGTCTCCAACTCGTCGAGGGTTTGTATTGAATTCCGCGCGTCGTTGGACAACTTGCTCAGTCTGTTCCAAGAGTTGTTCCGCGAGTGACGTGCTGTAGCTCGTGGGGTCCCAGTCGCTGTAGCTGCAGCAGGTTGTTCCCCCTCACTCCCTTCTTCTATTGTAGCGTCCACGGACGGTGAAGGGGGTCCACCACCATTCGTAGGCTTGGGGCTTCCAAAGACATTGTCGCTGTAGGAGAGGGAGTCGATTCCTGCGATCCAGAAGTAATCTGCCAGAGGAGCCGACGAGGTATCCATGGCATACGTCTTCTGCGTTCAAGCCAGAAATTGCAGAATCGCTGTGCGTCAGCTCGACGGTCTTTTTACGTGGACATCGAAAGTTTCGACGCTTTTGCCGCGCTTTTTCCGGAGAAGAAGAGGGGCCCGCTCTTGTTGAATGTTTTCGTAGGTGAAGTTGACGTCGAATCTGAACACTTCAGCAAAAACGCCGAGAAGAATATCTTTCTTTTTTGACAGGGTAAAGGGTGAGCGAGTGTGGGGGTGGTTCCAGAACGAGAAACGGTGCCGTCTCTGCTTTTAGATCGCTGCTAAACTTACTATTCGGGATGTGGAGTATGGGTACTCGTCACGGATTGACCGAAATACTGGGCACAGATTTCTAGGAATGTGAATTCTTGGTGTTGTTGGATTGAATCAGGCCAGAAATGTTCTTGGAATCGTAGTGCTGAGTTTGATCCTCTGGCCGCTCTAGATGTTCTTATCGCCTTTCGTCGGATCAATTTTCTCGGGAGCCCCCAAGCGATGATCCTCACCAGCAGAAGAAATCTAAAAGGAGGGGGTTTGCTCCTCTTTTTAGAATCGGCACAGACAATCGTCACAGCACGTAAAATTGTCCAGTTCTGCGGCGTCTTGATGTTAAATATTGGCCGCCTTTTAGAATTTTGCATGTCAGAATTAGAAATGGAAAGGAGGTCCTTGGATAAAGCAACCCTAGCATCTACTCGTAAATGGCACAGTAGGTAGGCTTGTGGCGTTGGCTCTGATGGCTGCATCCCGGTTATGTATGTTCTGCAGAAATAGGAGTAGATTGGCCCAAGTTGTTGGGTTACTGAGCTGTTTAGCCTACAAAATTTCTCTTCACAAGCCGAAAGAGGACAGCGCACAAGGCGCCAGGTACCAGCAGCCATCGTTCAGTCACCATACTAGAAGACGCGTTTCAACATCTGTTTGGTCCACATCATCAACGTGTCGGCCCCTTTAGTGGCATTCTATGGTGTGTAGCGTAAGAAAGAAGCAAAAAATTCTCCGCAAGCTGCTAAGATAATAGGAGAGTCTAGACTGATTCAGGGGCTTAATTGGCTTTCCTTTGGACCTTGCATAAAGGAGGGCACCATTGCCTCATCGTTTGCATAATCCACTGTTTCATTAGATATTTTGCTGAAAGATGGGATTGTAATCCCAGTGTGGCAATCTCATATTTACCACGACCTGCGAAAAGGCACCGGGTGTATAATGATTATAGGACCGAGCGGATAGCCGTACAATAGTGCTCATTTTGTTTCACTTTGCCAATTCTAATGTCACTCGATCCTCTGCATTTGCCTATGTAGAAAGGCCACCATTGTTTATTCCTATCTCACGCAATAATACTCCCATCCCATATAGACGGGCAAGGATCTAGGGTCGGGAACATGCTTTGGTATTGCCTTAGTCCGCCAGATCTACGATTCCCGACGAGATCTGTGCAACTAGTAAGAAGCCGAGGTTTGGGGGAAAGTCAATCAAGCTTCATCATTGGTACTCACAATCCAAGAAAGGAATAAGTCGGCTTGCATGCTCGGCGAGAGATCCTTGAACCTCATGGATGACGGGGTAATACGACAGCTGACATATGCAGCTGAAAATATCCTCATAACGTGGTGTCTAATCATGTACTGACTGCAGCCTACCAGATAAGGTAGACAAAAATCATCCCTCGTAGGTAATGATGGATCCTGTAATAGGGTCTCGTGAAGACAACATCAAACGCCACGCTCTTCAACCATGCTTTTTCCGTTTCGCCCAAAGGTCATACCAATATTATACCGGAAGTCAAGACCAGAAACCCTGGACTTACAAGTACAAACTCGCAGCAGCAACAATATCTCGCCGAATCTTTGCAAGGGATTCCTCAAACTTTCCCGCTAATTCATCGGAGCCCATGACTTTGCTGGCTTGCGCCATTTGTCTTAAGAGCTCTTCTAGACGTCGGAAGAGGCGAATCAAAGAGCCTTCGTAGACCTCTGTCATTTTACTATACATGCTGTCAGCCAATCACAGTCAAAATCCACAGAGACGACGTACCAGATCTCGGCGAAGCTCTTCCCCTGCGCCCAAGCCAATACAACTTCCATAAGTTCGTGCTTGAAGCTCTGTACATACTCTTCTTCATTGACCTTTAGCTTACTCTCTTGGCTCACCTTGGCAATAATCCTCGCCTGGGCTTGGATATCTCGGAAGTGTTTGGCCAGCTCATCCTTTAATGCTGGGGCTTGACTCTTTTCCTCAAAGATGAAGCAAGAAAGTACTGCAGCACACATCTCTGGCGAAAGCTCGTTGAAGAAGCGATTGAATAGAAGCTCAGAGAGAAGTAGCTCGTGACCCTCGCCAGTCGAAATTTCGCAAGCGACACGAGCCTTCAATTGCACAACTTCCTGGTCGTTAATGAAGCCAAGGCGGCGCAAGACTCGTTTACGAGATTTGAGCTCGTCGAGTTGCATTATGCTCAAGGCTGCGGTAATAGCCTTCTTCTTCTCCTTGATCTTTCGACCGACCTCAGTCTTCTCAGCATATTGATCATACAGCTCCTTTAGGCGAGGCGAGTTGTGTAAAGGATTAGCGAGTAGCCGGGATTCAAGGACTTCGATCTTCCGCATGAGCTTTTTGAAAGAATCATCGGTAATGCCCATGTTTTCTATGGGGTCGAGAACTGCAATACCATCTGGGAAACGTTTCTTCACTTCTTCGAGGGCCTTGCGGACATTTTGGCGCTCTCCATTAGGCTTGAGATCTTTAGGTAGAAATATCCGGACGTGACCGATTGCTTCAATGCAGGACAACAAGACTGGAACTACCTCCATACGTCCTTGCTCTCCTTCTCCCGGAGGTCGAAGACCTTGGGGAAGGTCAGTTTGTGTCTTAGTGCCAACTGATGAGTTCTCAGAAATGTTCAATAAAACATCGAGGATGTACGATTGTTGCGGAGAATAGTCGTCTGCCGTCTGATTCTGAGCAGGTCTCCGCGGAGTGAACTTCACAACTGCACCCCATCCAAAATCGTGATCCTGAAACTTGATGTGAACGACACGTCCAGGCTGCATGAATTGTAAACAGTAATTCGGATGATTGATGACGTCTCGCATGTCATCGGTGTAAGATTGGAGCTGCTGTCGGAGATCATAGTATTCCTTTATCGTGGCCTCGTCGGGGATCTCGATCGCATCCCTCTCTAGCTGTAGGTTTTGGAGATCCTTTTCTAGTCCCGAAACACTTGAAGTGTTTTGAAATTGGTAGAAGCAGTGCTCCAGCATGAATTCGGGTGAAATGCCTTCAACACGCATCAGGTTCAGAACCATATTATAACCTAAATAGAAGGCAGAATTGAGTTTATCCTGCTCTCCTCGCACAATATCCTTAGCCGTCTTAGGTTCCATCTTGGCATCGATCATCATGATGACAATACCTCTGTCATCAAGACCTCTTCTACCTGCGCGCCCGGACATCTGAACGAATTCTGACGAAGTTAGATATCTCATACTAACGCCATCAAATTTCTCGACACTAGTGAACACGACGGTCTTAGCAGGCATGTTCAAACCAATCGAGAAAGTTTCTGTAGCGAACAGAACCTTTATCAAGTTTTCTTGGAATAAGATCTCGATCGTCTCTTTCAAGATTGGTAGTAATCCAGAGTGATGAACTCCAATACCACGGCGGAGGAGGGGGAGAATGTGGATGATTTGGGGGAGAGTTTTATCCTCTTCTGAGAGAGATTCTATAGCATTCTCGAACACTTTGGTCACCATAGCCTTCTCCGATTCATCATTGAAGGCCATAGAACTCATCTGCATTGCGTACGCTTCGCACTCTCTCTTGCTGAAACTAAAGACGATGACTGGATTGTAATGCTTAAGCATGATCATCCGTACGATCTTGTAGATATCGGAGGATCCCTTGTTGCCACCCTTGTTCATCTTCTTATCCCTGCCTCGTCCTTTCCGCTTAGCGTCGATGTCAGCGGGATCAGCTCCCTTCTTTTCCTCTATCGTAGACATAGCCTTTTGGAAATTATCTTCTCGGAAATTTCCCTTCTCGTCAACAATTAAATGAATACCATCGGCTCCCGCAGGAAAGAAGTAATGTTGTAGGGGCGTGGGTCGGAAGTCGGTGTATACAATATGGCATGGTTGTTGATGAGTTTTTGTAATCCACTCCGCGAACTGCATGGCATTGGGTATGGTAGCTGATAGGAAGACGTAACGAACCTTGTCTGGTAATAGGATGATCGTCTCTTCCCAGACCACACCTCTAGACTTGTCTCTCATGTAATGGATTTCGTCGAAAATGACCCACTGAACCTCGCGCATAATTTCTGAACCACGGTACAACATAGACCTCAAAATCTCCGTGGTCATGACCAGACAAGTCGCTGTAGGGTTGATAGTGACATCTCCTGTCATGAGACCAACGTCTCCAAAGTCTGCAGCAAACTCTCTGTATTTCTGGTTGCTCAGTGCCTTGATCGGACTTGTGTAGATGACTCTCTGGTTATTCTTTAGACTCTGGGCAATCGCATACTCTGCAACCACAGTTTTCCCTGCACTGGTATGCGCTGAAACCAGTACACTCTCTCCTCTTTCTATTGATGCGATCGCAACCTTCTGGAAAGGATCTAATTCGAAGGGATATACTCGTGCTGGATGTTCAGGTGATTTATGTTGTGAGATCGGAACGTAGTCGTACTCTGGAGGGAGGGAAACTTGATGCTGGATATTATGTTGAAGAACCAAAGCCCCATCATCTTTTGCTTGGAGACCTGCTGAGCCAGCGACCTCTCTGGACTGCTCTGTCTGGAAGGTATCCGTAACAACAGGTTCCGCTTCTTGATCTCTTCGCCGCCTCTTAGTTCTCTCGGCGAGAGAATTGCTGTCTTCCTCCTGTTCCTCAGCTTCTGCCGCTGGTTCGGCATCCATCATATCGGTATCCCCTTCTCCGTTAACTTTCTTGACTTCTCCATTGGCATTTCTCTTTTTGTTCTTCTTGTCCTTCTTTGACTTCTTCGGCTTATCAGTTACGGGAGCTGCAGCCCGAGGGCTATCGTCGAAGACATCAAAGAGGTCGTCCATTCTTGCTACCGCTTTGAAGATGTAGAAAAGTTGTTCTGCATTCAGAAAATAGATGTCGCGAAGTTGACCAGACCTGATGGACCTTAAGTTTTTTTCTGCCTCGATAAAGAACGATAAGGTACTAGCGCCTTGGCGCATTTTCCAACCGAAAGCTCTCTCGAAATCGAACGACATTCAATGCCTCCTTCTCTAAACAATTGAAACATCCAATTCTTCAAGGTACCACATTTCACGGGACAATTGGTATGATTAAAAGCTGACATAGTGAAGATGTTATCTCGAGCCGCAGTCCGCGCATCTTCAACGACCTCGATGGTCGCACGCCGTGGCTTCCACTCTACCCGTGCCCAGATGGCATCTCCATACCATTACCCCGAGGGACCGCGAAGCAACATCCCATTCAATCCATTGACGAAGTGGTTCGCATTGAGATACTGGGGCTTTATGGCTGTCGGATTTGGTGAGTTCTTGGAGATGTCAAATCAGGGGAAGTCACTAATATTATGTAGGAGCTCCATTCGGCGTTGCGGTCTGGCAAACCTACAAGAATCAATAGATGGGAACTTGGCGGAAAGTGAGGATCATCCCGTGGTTGTACAGTTAGTGAGGGTAGATATGGCTTCGAATAGAATCACGCAGGCATCGAAATTAATGTCGGACCCATGAGTGTTTTGAGAAATGATGATTCCTAAGAACATAATTATGGCCTAAACCCAAAATCTACGCTTTTACTCTGGTATCAAAGATGAGCCTATCATTGACTTTTAAATCGAAGCATCCCTCGAATTCCTTCTTTATAGTCGTCAACTCCTCAATTCCCTTTTGCATTTGCTCCTGATCATTCCCATTCAAGATATCGACTTTTGCCATCATAATCCACTTATTCTCAACATCGAATGGCTCCAATACCTCATACGGAGGTAGGCTACTGTTGACTTTGGGCTTCCCTTCATCCAGTTCCTGAAGGTGGGAGGGGATCTTTAAGAACCTGGTGAGATATATGACCACATTTTCATGAACGAATCGATAGCCTTCTTCGATAATTTCTCCGGCAAACCTGGATGAATATTAATGAATGCTACTTACTTTTCAGGCGTGCTTGACTTACCTAAAGCTCATCGATTGCAGGAGATGACACAAGTTTCTCTCGCCCTCAATAGTGACTGCTAACCGACTGTTGACTGGTCTTGTTCCTGGATCCGGAACTTCAGTCCACTGAACGGTACCTGGAAGCTGGTCGCAATCAATGGCCCTAGGTCATATTAGCTTTTGAATACCAAATCGAGGAAATCAAAGGCGATAAGGATACGAGAGAAGGAAGCAATCTAAACCATCGGATTCTGCAGGTCCACGCGCGATATACTGAAAAATAGATGAAGTTGAACTCACTGCTTTTCTTCTTCTGATTTCGGAAATTTCTCTTTCCCAACCTCATATAGCAATGCGACGATATAGGGTTGCCTGACAAGCTGTTCGTTGAGAGTCCGCCATAGAGGAATTCTCGGTCCTTGAGCCATAATGAAGGATGGTTCCATTCCCTTAGTGCGAGGCGAAGGACCAGTCCATAGCAGCTTACGCCGGATTAAAGGCACTGGACTCATGGAGCAGTATCCTTGTAGAATTCGAAGTGACCTCGAAATCGCATCATCGCCGATCTCAGCGTTCAGAAACAGCTCGTGCATAGGGGGTTCGGGATAGCCTTGGATCCGGTAAATATTTTCTCTTGCTTCTCTATAAAGCAGTCAGTTACATCAGCCTTATAATGTATGAAGAAGAAGATCGACACACTGCGCCATCAACAGGTTGTAGAGTTGTGTCAATTCAGCAGAGTCTGGATTTTTCGCGGCAGAATTAGGGAAATGCATATTTTCAGAAGGACTCTTGTCCGATTTGGAGAACTCTGAATCCATTTTGGAAGATCAAGTGAATTTCTGAGAGATAGAAAAAGCAGTACCTTATCCATTCTCACGCAATAAAATATTCACCGTGAGGAGGGTGTTAGTACGCGGGGAATAGGAAAGAACGGATAAGAGACTGCTGACAGAGGATCTATATCTCTATTCCAAGTCAAAGAAAGGCCGAAGATTTGAAGATATAATATGCATACGATCCAAACACTCGTTGGGTCAAAAAGACATGGCTTCTTCAAGGCCATATAGCATCACAAAGCATAAAGAGCCGATATCAAGGACAAGAAGTCTTACATATCTAAGAATGATGTTCCGTCTTGCAAGGTATGCTAGGTCAAAATCCAGTTATCGTTGAGTCATGTACATAAACTATAGACGGCTACTAGTAGCTAAGAATCATGGCAACGGAAGATGCAAGGCTGAGACCATCATGTAAGGAGCTCGACCGAAACTCAAAGCTTCGACGAATCAGGATGGACAATCGATTACACGTACACTGCACCCCGTACAGTACATTTCCGCAACGCATCTTCCTGATATTAATAAAGCATTGAGAGCAAGAGCTCGCACAGCTCACAGTTTCAATGTCAGTACTCGAATCACAACACATCACGCCATGTGAAAAATCAACTGATATCAAAACTTCGCGGCGAAGTCCGGAAATCCTCGAACGACATGTTTTTCCCCAACCCCCGCATACCATGCAGCCACATTCTTACAGTATGATTTTCACAATATAAAAATTCCTAGAGTCCCATGCAGGTGCTGAAAAAAAAAACCCCCACGTTTGAATTTTCTGTGCCCGACTTCGCTACAGAGACCCCCCCGTCAGACAAAAGCCTCTGCAGTGCTAGTAGCGACCTCCGACGTCCGATTGAGAGGTTCGTCACAACTACGAAAGACTCCCAATCTCTTAATTATTCTCCAAACTTTGTCACACAGCGCCAGGAGGATCACAGAAGACAACATCAGCTTCTACACATCTTCCCTCAGCTTCTTCCTTGACCAATTACTCACAATCGCCCTATCACTACATTCTCAAAATGTTTGCGACTAAAGCTCTGCGACAAGCCTCGGCAGCTGCACATGCTGAGCGCACTCCAATGATCAAGTTCTTGGGGAAGCGTAGCATCCCATGTATGAATTCATACCCCCCGAAGTCATATTGAATGATCCTAATAAAGGTACAGCTTCCGTAGATCATACTCCACACGCACATCCCGCCTCTCCAACCCACGAACTCCCAAAGGACTTTACGTCTCCGCCAAAGCCCTCCTCGGTCTCTTTCTCCTCCTACAGACAACAAGCACAGCAACACGGACCGCTTGGAAAGACTACTAGCTCAGGGAAAGGAGTATCCGGGCATTCCCTTGGTCCCGTCGCTCCTGCGAAGGGCGAATACTTCGACCGGAACGAATTGCCAGCACGGTTCCGCCGAACCCCAATCGATCTCTCGGAGATAGATGCTATTGAGACCGGCGGGGCAACATTAGTCTGCTGAGGGACTGAACATACAATTGAGAAACAAGTTACGATACCCACGCGTATTAGGTTGTCACCAAGGACGACAATGATATAGATCACGAATATTGACGGGAACCATGGGCGAGGCAGAGGATAAGTCATTTCAAAGGACTCAAAAAGTTGAAGGGAAGAAAGAACAATGTGGTTGCGGTAATCTCATGCGCACTGCGGTTTATACTCTGGCAGATTAGGGCTCTATGTAAGCTACTGGTAATGGCTGGTAATGGCTAGGTGGGCTTTAGGAAAACCAGTGAATCTATTTCAAGATCTGCCATCATGATTACATATGATGCCGAATATTTATTTTAGTTGCGGAGCCTTTGCTCTTCGACATCGGATCTCTTACATCCCCCAAGTCAAGCTTGCAGCAATACAAGCTTTCATCTTCTTATGTCTTTTAAAATCTGGTTTCAGTAAAGTCAGTTTTTAGGTCTAGCACGTCGCTTAATTTAGGGCTCCTCACAAGTTTAGCTCCATGGCATATACCATTCGTCATGAAATGTATTTTCCAGTATTTCGTACCCCCCAATTTTCTTGCACTTCACTCAAATTTGATTAGACTCTGAACTTGATTCATGGGAGTACATCTCTTCTCCGATCTTAGTACAAGAGGGTCCCCCCCTCCCCAGCCCTGATTAATTTGTTGCCGTTTCTAAGAGTGGTTTGAGAGGCCTCATCTCTCCATGCCCTGACCGACAATGTCGAAGATCCCAAAATTTCCCCTATCTCTTGTCTCAAAACGAGTCACATCAAAATCTGATTCGTCTTCATAGTTCTACTTTTCCCTTTTGGTATTGTTCTTGTTTTCTTTGATGTTTCTTATCTCAAGTTTTTGTAGTTTGCACTATCGACCCAGATCTCAGGGTCCTTGGAATAGGTACCAAATGATGTCAAAAAACAGACATTTGAATATGGACCGGGCCGTAACAGATGAACCCGTGGTAATGCTTCGCACTAGGGAATTAAACTGGCGGATAAAGTTATTTAATGGCCAACCCTTGCCCTTTCTCCAGCATTTTCTTGGAAATCCCTCCATATTTCACACATTCAAACAGACAACGCTTCGTTGCGTTCCATCGAAGCTTATTAAATTGATTTCATACATCTGAGGATCCACGAGGATGTCTTCGAGTGGTCGCTCTTCTAGGGCTCCAAATCAGGCTGGCCACACTCCAGCAGCCGCCAATTCCAGCTTGTTATCGACATCTAGCCCGGAGCTCCCTGGAGCTCCAGAAAAGCACCGAAAGGCCGCGCCACCATTAAATGCAAAAGCCCCGGTATTTGAGCCTCAAGCCCAGGGGCAACATCTTCCAAACGAGGAAAGTTCGAACGCAATGAATTTAACCCCGCAAATTGCTCCAACCCCAAATCAGTATCTCCAAAATGGGCAGCAGGTCCCGAACTTGTCGAGTCCTCCCCAAGACTTGAAAGGCATAGATGTATCTTTGTACGGGAAGGGAGCATCGTCTCGGTTCAGTGGTGGACAATTTGGACAATTTGGACAGCCCTATTCCTTAAAGGCACCAGATCAAAATGGATATGAACTTCAGATGCAGCACCCGTCGATTGATTCACAGAATGGGCATTCAGCTCAGAAAAATGGCCTGGCCCGCTCCCACCAATCTTCGAACCAAAATATCCCTCAGCAGCCATCAAATCCAACGCTACCTTGGTTATCACCACTCCGGCGTGATGTGCACCCAAGACTTTTCATCAGTGGCCTTGATCGACGCAACGCCAACAATATTCCCGGTGTTCAACTTCCACAGAAGCACGCTGATGAATCAGTCCACGAGGCCTATAGAGCTGGCATCGAGAACTTCTACTTAACAATCAAGGCAGATTACGGCAAATTACTGACCATCCATGCGGCGCCATATATGCGCCAGCTATGTAAGTGGGGTCTCCTCAACATAATGAGGTGTCGATTAGGACGAAACTACCGCGACCGATTCGCCGAATGCGAAGATGATCTTTACGAGCTTTTTATCTATAATAAAAAACGGGATTACTTTTACGCCAGGGATTGCATACCAGATGACGTCCAAAACATGTTCACAAACATTCGTCGCCTGGAAGAGGCCATCAAAGGAGGCGAGATGTGGACGAGAAGCCTAGAGGAAACCAGCAGATATCTTAACCATCTCCTCCAATGGACTAAAAATTGGAAAGAATTAGAGCAACAATACTTGAAGCGGGAATCCCTGAAGTTTCGAGAAGCTTCCGGTTCCGTGTCCGTTGAAGATGACAACGAACTACTCCGTTTCTGCCGCTTTTTGAATAAAACTTTTATGGTTAAAGAGGGCAGGAACGTCTGGGATACAATTATTAAGTTACATACGGGGAAGAATATTGACGGGCATCTGAAGAATCAGGTCGAATATCTGTACCAATCTCCGGGTTCGTCTCAATATCAAAGTAACCGTATAGATTGGCGCGCGAACCCAGCTCGAGAATTCTATGACCAAAAGTCATCTTCCGGTCCAAAGAACGAGGGAAATGCTCGGCAGGGTGAGCAACAACAACAACCAAGTTATTATCCGGGTCCAGTAGCACGACCCCAACGTCCTTTCGACCCAAAAATCCTGCCCCGAGTCACACGCCAAATACCATCGGTTGTCCAAACAGGTAGCCAACCGAATAACTACATAGACACCCTTGCCTTCTCCGTAGCCGGTCCGTCAAATTACCAATACCCTAGCCCGTCAACTCTCCAACATACTAGACCATCCGCTTACCAAAATACTGAGCCATCAATTCACCAACACACTGGGCCATCAACTCACCAATATGCTGGATCATCCGCTTACCAACATGCTGGGCCATCAGATTACCAAGCAGATACCCAATCAAGTGTCCATATCAGCACCCTCCGCCCAAATCCACAAGCAACTGGTTGGCCAAAATTACCAATAGACAACTCAGAAAATCACGAAACAGCACACTCAGAAGATGAACAAGGGGCCGAGTTTTACGTTCCCAAATTTTTACTCGAAGATCAGTCTCCCTAGCTCTGATTCAATGGCGATTGACCGAACGTACCTTGATCAGATACGATTCAACCTTCCATGAAGGCGTAGTGATGGATAATGTAATAGAATGAAGGATGGACATTCATGGCACCTTGGATTGTATTTTTTTTCACCATTTTTCTTTCGCTTTTCTTTTCCCATACTACGTGGGATTGTTATGACTTTTATGCGGAGATCGATTTATTATCCTTTCCCAACTTACCTGTACACCTGAGGGCAGTGAGAGGTTGGAATAGGATTGTTGGGTTTGATTTACCGGACGTTCACAAGAGGACATGCGGTTTTCATGGTGAAATTGAATTATTATGTTATTTCTTACCTCACCCCTACATTGGAGAGGCTTGTGGGAGACTGGGGTGCATTTAGACTTTTCTATTCGTTACAAATGTATCTGCATAGATATTGTCATACAAAACAGTCTTCATTTACTAGTTGAAAACAGCTCGCGGGGCTCGCTGACGGGATTTTAAGTTATAGCCTTGGATTTAAGATATTATTTGTTACTAGACACTATATAGGACTATAGTAATCCGTATATAATTGTAAATTATATATAATAATTAAAAATCTAAGTATTGTAGTTATAATAATAAGAAACTATAATAATATAATTAATTCTATTACAAAAGTAATACTATTGATATATTATAGTATAGAATATAGTAGATAAGTTATATTTTTAGATATATTACTTTTTATTTTATTTTCTTTTTCTTTAAGTAAATAATTATATAAAGTAAGTCTATAAAGGCTTTCTTTTTCTTTCTTATATTTTTATAATCTTTTTATTATCTGTATAACTTGTATACTAATATTTATAAATTATAATATATTTTAATTAATTGTTATTATTACTGTAATTACTACCACTGCTATCCTTATTACTGCCAACTATGGTGCTAGTCTTTTTGTTTTTCTATTACTACTACTACTATTATTATTATTACTATTTTCTGTTTATTCTATTTATACTATGCTATACTTTTTTGTACTGATTTTGATTTGTTTAACTATTTTATAATCTGATTATACTAATATAATAATCTAGTCTACTAATCTAAAGATATTATTTAGTTAACTTATTAATTAGATTAATACTTTTAAATATTAATATTATATTAATAAATTAGATTATTAGATTACATATATATTAGTATCTAGTTATTTTAATAGTAGCTATATAAACTATTATTATAGTAATAAAGGTATCTATTGTTCTCTTTATAAGTTTCAAATTTATAATTTTTGGATTATAACTAATGTGTATAAATTATAGGTTTCTAGCCTATTATTGTCTCTATCTGTACCTTTGTCTATATCTTTGCTTATTGTCTTTTGACTTGTGTTTTGGATTTCTTTACTATTATCAATTGTTACTATTCTATCTTTTTTTTTACTAATTTTTTTTGTTTATTTTAGTAAATAGTTTTTATTTGTTATATAAATAATTAGATTATTTTTAGTAAGATTTATTTTTAAATTTATAATAATAAATTAATTCTTAGTTTTTTATTATTTTATAATCTTTTTAAATTGTTTATAAACTATACTAATACTTATA
>Ga0182030_10001902_pt1 | contig 43803 bp, 44 predicted proteins | sample 812S3MmetaG_FD_121299 | JGI IMG/M metagenome (GOLD analysis project Ga0182030, IMG submission 121299) | Permafrost microbial communities from Stordalen Mire, Sweden - 812S3M metaG (Illumina Assembly) | ecosystem: Environmental > Terrestrial > Soil > Wetlands > Permafrost | place: Sweden... | reverse complement strand
CTTTTGGGAGGACGCACCGGCTGGAAGCGGGTTTTGCGGCTTTCAGGCCAGATCGAACGACCGGCTCGACCGATCGTTGTTAGTAGCGGATGAGCGCCGAGCCCCAGGTAAAACCGCCGCCGAACGCCTCCAGCAGCAGCAGCTGGCCACGCTTCACGCGGCCATCGCGAACTCCCGTGTCGAGCGCCAAAGGCACGGAGGCTGCCGAGGTGTTGCCTTGGTCGGCGATGGTCACGATGACCCTTTCCATCGGCAGATCGAGCCGCTTCGCGATGGCCTCGATGATGCGGATATTGGCCTGGTGCGGAATCAGCCAGTCCAGATCGCGCTTGGAAAGATTGTTCGCGGTCAAAGTCTCCGTGACCAGGTGTCCCAGGGTGTTGACGGCGACCTTGTAGACTTCATTGCCCTTCATCTGCACGGCTGCCTTGCCCGCGCGCACGAGATGAAACCCCTTCGACACGCCGTCGGGATACATCAGAAGATCCTTGTAGCGGCCGTCCGAATGCAGCCGGGTGCTGATGATTCCCGGCTGATCGGAGGGCCTCAAGATGACCGCGCCGGCGCCGTCGGCGAATAACACACAGGTACCCCGGTCGGTCCAGTCGACGATTCTCGTCAAGGTCTCGGCGCCGACGACCAACGCGCACTTCGATTCGCCCAACCGCACGAATTTATCGGCGACGCTGAGCGCGTAAACGAAGCTGGTGCAGGCAGCTTCCAGGCTGAACGCCGGACAGCCGGTTTGAATGCCCAGGCGCTGTTGAAGCAGCGTGCCGACATTCGGGAACACGAGATCGGGTGTCGTGGTCCCCACACAAATCAAATCGATTTCCGCCGCGGCGACGCCGGCAGCCTCCATTGCGCGGCGCGCGGCGTGCTCGGCCAGATCGGTGGTGGTCTCGCCTTCGACCACCACGTGCCGCCGCTCGATGCCGGTGCGGCTGCGTATCCATTCATCGCTGGTGTCGACCAGCCGCTCGAGGTCGGCATTGGTCAAGATCTTCTCCGGCAGGTAGCTGCCGGTGCCCGCAATACGTGAATACATGGCCACCCTTTACGTTGTCAGGGCGTTGCGCCCAGCTTCTGCGCGATCTTTGCCGGCACCCCATTGCGAGCCTCCAGCACGGCGACCTCGATCGCGCGCTGAAATCCGAACAAGTCGGCGCCCCCGTGGCTCTTGATCACGATCCCGTTCAATCCCACCATCGTCGCGCCATTGTATCGCCTCGGGTCGAGCCGGGTACGCAATGCCTTGAGGCTCGGGCCGGCGGCGAGCGCGCCGAGCTTGCGCAGCGCGCTGCGGGTGAATTCCTCGCGCAGCGTATCGGTGATCAGCCGCGCGGCGCCCTCCATGGTCTTGAGCGCAACGTTGCCCGTGAAGCCGTCGGTGACCACCACGTCCACCTTGTCCGAGAAAATGTCGTGCCCCTCGACGAAACCCACGTAATTCACGCCGCTCGCGGCGATCAAGTTGTGGGCGCTCTGCACGGTCTCGTTGCCCTTGATCTCCTCCTCGCCGATGTTGAGCAGGCCCACCCTCGGACGCTCATGGGCGCCCTCGAGATCTTGCGCAAGCACCGACCCCATGACGGCGAATTGGCAGAGCTGCTTGGGTGTGCAGAAGGCATTCGCACCCAGATCGAGCATGAAGGTGTGACCGCCGCGCGAAGGAATGAGCGAAACGATGGCCGGTCGCTCGACGCCTGGAAGCATTTTGAGCACGAAATGCGACATCGCCATCAGAGCGCCGGTATTGCCTGCGCTCACACAGGCGTTTGCCTCGTGGGCCTTGACGAGATCCAGTGCCCGACGCATGGAGGAATCTTTTTTGCGCCGTAGCGCCTCGCGCGGATGATCGCTCATTTCCACGACCTGCTCTGCGAACAGGCACTCGATGTTCGCGGGCTTGGAGGCGCCCAACCGGTGCGAAAGCTCCGACTGCCTGCCGACCAAGGTGAAGCGGACGTGCGGAAACTCCACCGCAGCCGCGAGCGCCGCCGGTATGCAAACCGAAGGCCCGCAGTCGCCGCTCATGGCGTCGATGGCAATGTGAAGGGGCGCGGACACGGATTGCGCGTCTTAAGAAAGCCTCAAGCGGCGCTCGCGCCGCCGCCGTGCGGCTCGCGATCTATTCTTCGGCCCCTTCCGCTTCTACATCCGCCTTGGTCTTCAAGACCTTCTTGCCGCGATAGAATCCATCGCGCGAGATGCGATGCCGGGAGTGGGTTTCGCCGCTCTTCGAGTCGATCGACACGGCCGGGGCCGCGAGCGCCGAGTGCGATCGGTGCATGCCGCGCTTCGACGGAGTCTTTCTGCTTTTTTGAACTGCCATGGGTGCTATGTCCTGTCACGTTTTCTTCAACAACTCTTTGAGCGCGCCGAACGGTCGGCGCATCGCGCCCAAATCCTCGGCGCGCTGCGGATCTTCGACGAGACTCGGCGCGTTGCCGCAATCTTCCGGCTGATCGCAGGCCGGCACGATCGGCAACGCCAACAACAACTCTTCCTCGGCAAGGTCCCGTAACGAAACCTTGCCCCCGATTGCCCGATAAACCTCGCGCTGTGCGTCCGAGGGATCGGCCGATTCATCCTCCACGAACTCGACTTGGCTCCGGCCGCCCACTGCCAGGGCGAAACTCCGCATGCAGCGCTGACACCGTAACAGCGGTTCGGCGCGCACCTCGATACTCGCACCGGGCCTGCCCGGGAGCGTGCTCGAAAACGCAAATCTGGCGTGAACGACGCCGCGCGTTTCCGTGAGCACATCTCTGAGGCGATCCAAGTCGGCCAGTCCATAGACGCGTTCCAGCACCGCGGCATTCTCGGCCAGCTGTGCGCAATCGACGAGGTCTGGCGGGCCGGCTGCCATGGGCCGCGTATAATAGGGCCCGTCCCAACCCCTGTCAAAACAAGCGCGTGGTGCAAGTCTTTGTTTTTGAAGTCTCCGCCTGAGCTGATTTTGGCGTCCACGTCGAGCTACCGGCGCGCGCTGCTCGCACGAGTTTGCGCCAGCTTCGAGTGCGTGGCGCCCGGCATCGATGAGCGCCCACACGATGGGGAATCCGCCGGGATGCTGGTGACCCGGCTGGCCCGTGCCAAAGCTCTTGCGGTCGCCGCACTGCATCCGGATGCCTGGGTCATCGGATCCGACCAGGCCGCCCTGCTGCTGGACCCCTACCAGCAGCAACGGATTCTCGGCAAACCCGGCGACGTGGCGAATTGCGTCGAACAGTTGAGAAGCTCATCCGGCAAGACGGTTTCCTTTCTCACCGCAGTTGCCTTGGTGCGCGGATCCCCGGCCGCCGAGATGGAATTCGTCGATACCACCCGGGTCACCTTCCGTAAGCTCGATGAGTCGACAATCGAGCGCTACGTCGCCCGAGAATCTCCGCTGGACTGTGCAGGAGGCTTCAAAGGCGAGGGACTTGGCATCGCGCTCTGTGCATCGATTGACAGCGACGACCCCACCGCGCTCATTGGGCTGCCGCTGATCCAACTGTGCATGCTATTGCGGCGCGTGGGATTCGAGATCCCCTAAACCGCGACCGTTCACGCCCGGCAGTCCTAGGCACGCGCCCGGCAGTCCTATGCACGCGCGCGGCGGGCTTAGGCTCGGCGGCGGCTCGTTTGGCGCGGCGACTTGCGTTTGGGGATCGCGATCGCGTCCAACACGCCGGCCAGATCGTCCGGCAGCGGCGCGCTCGCGTGGAACGGCACCCCGGAGCCGGGCCACTCGAACGCCACCGACTGCGCGTGCAGGAAGATGCGTTTCAGCCCAAGGCGCTTGAATTCCCCATTGCGATCGCGGTCGCCGTATTTATCGTCGCCGAGCAAGGGGTGGCCCGCGAATGCCGCATGGACCCGAATCTGATGCGTGCGGCCGGTGGGGATGTCGACCTCCATCAACGTCGCCACGCTGGCGAAGAACTGCACCGGTTTGAACACGCTGACCGAATTCTTACCCGCGGCAGCCACCCGCACGTGCCGCTCGCCATGGCTGCGGCCATCGGTCGCCAGCGGAGCGTCGATTCGCTTGGTACCGAGTTGCCAGCTGCCCGACACGAGGCCGAGATAGGTCTTGTGCATTCCCGACTCGCGGATCAGCGCATGCAGCGCGACCAGCGTTGCTCGGTCACGCGCCACGCACAGGCAACCGCTGGTATCGCGGTCGAGGCGGTGAACGAGCTCGAGCGTCTCGCGCGGACGCGACGCCCGCAGCGCCTCGATGACGCCGAAACTCATGCCGCTGCCGCCGTGCACCGCCACGCCCGGCGGCTTGTTGATCACCAGCAGATGCTTATCTTGGAAGATCACTGACTTCTCGATGAGCTCCTGGAGGCTGGTTGACGGCCGTCCAGGCTCCGCCGACGCCTCGAGGCGTACCGGCGGCAGCCGCACCTCATCGCCCGCCGCCATCCGGTATTCGGCGTCAACGCGCTTTTTGTTGACGCGCACCTCTCCCTTGCGCAGCAGCCGGTAGACGCGGCTCCGCGGCACGGACTTGAAGTGCCGCATCAGGAAGTTATCGATCCGCTGACCCGCTTCCTGCTCGGTGATGGTGCGCAGTTCGAGCGGGCTTTTCGGCCCCGCATGCTGCGCGGGTGCTGCAATTTCTTCCTTCATATCCTGCATCTTACGCTCGTTGGTCATCTAAGACATTGATTACATTGACCCTAACAGCCGGGTTATGGTATTGTTACTGAACCGTGTCGAGCGCCTGGCCTTTTTTGAAGGGGAGCGAGGACTCGAATATCTATGTGGGTAGGACGAGCCGACACCGGTTTCGGCGGCGGCCCCAACCATTTGGGGGCGCCGCATATTAGTTGGTTCTGGAGATCCAGACCATCGCTCGGCCGATGAGCCAATACCGGATACCCTGCGGGGACACCCCCTCGGGATCTCGCCGGATATCCGACAGGCGTTAACCGAGAACAAGGCCCCGGGCTTGCTGTATACGTTTTGGCAGAATTGGGTTGAATTAATGCCGCTCGCATGGCTCGAGTTCGGCGTTTCCCTTTTCGTTGCTGCTGTTGTCATTACGGCGATGGGCCGTGTCGCGGCCCCGGCTTTACTTCTCGCACCCTCCTCGGCCTCTAACATCTTAGTTGGGGCACATGAAAAGAATGCTCGTCAACGCAGTTCAAGAAGAGGAACTGCGAGTTGCACTGGTCGACGGTCAGAAACTTTACGACTTATCCATTGAGATCCCATCCCGGGAACAGAAAAAATCCAACATCTATAAGGGGCGTATCACCCGGGTAGAGCCCAGCCTCGAAGCGGCGTTCGTCGAATACGGCGCGCAGCGCCACGGCTTCCTTCCGCTGAAGGAGGTGTCCAAGGAATATTTCCGCTCCCAGCCTGCAGCGGGCGGCAGGCTCAACATCAAGGATCTGCTGCAAGAAGGCCAGGAGCTCATCGTTCAGGTCGAGAAGGAGGAACGTGGCAACAAAGGCGCCGCGCTCACCACCTTCATCAGCCTGGCGGGCCGCTTCCTCGTGTTGATGCCGAACAATCCTCGCGCGGGCGGTGTCTCCCGGCGCATCGAAGGCGAGGATCGGGACCAGATGCGAGAAGCCATGAACGGGCTGGTGATTCCCGACGGTATGGGAGCCATCGTACGCACGGCCGGCGTCGGCCGCTCGACCGAAGAGCTGCAATGGGATCTCAACAATCTCAAGGCCGCCTGGGATGCCATCGGTCAGGCGCACCAGGGGCGCCCTGCCCCCTTTTTGATATTCCAGGAAAGCGACGCCGTCACCCGCGGCCTGCGCGATTATTTTTCGGACGATGTGGGCGAATGCCTCATCGATCAGCCTGAGGCGTTCCAGAAAGCCCAGGAGTACATGCAGCGCTTCATGCCCCCCGACGCGCAGCGCAAGCTCAAGCTGTACCAGGATCCGGTGCCGCTGTTCACGCGCTACCAGATCGAAAGCCAGATCGAATCGGCGTACTCGCACAAGGTCACGCTGCCCTCCGGCGGCAGTCTGGTGATCGACCACACCGAGGCGCTGGTCTCCATCGACATCAACTCCGCGCGCTCGACGCGCGGCGGAGACATCGAGGCAACCGCCCGCAACACCAACCTGGAAGCGGCGGAGGAAATAGCGCGGCAGCTTCGTCTGCGCGACATCGGCGGCCTGATCGTGATCGATTTCATCGACATGGAGTCGACCGCCAATCAGCGCGCGGTCGAGGACATGCTGCGCGATGCGGTCAAGATGGATCGGGCCAGAATTCAGTTGGGCCGGCTTTCGCGTTTCGGATTGCTGGAGCTCTCGCGGCAGCGGCTGCGTCCCGCCCTCAGCGAGACCACTCATATCAACTGTCCGCGCTGCAGCGGCATGGGCACGATCCGCGGCGTCGAGTCCATGTCGCTCGCATTGTTGCGCCTGATCGGCGAGGAGGCCCGCAAGGAGCGCACGGGCCGCGTCATTGCGCAAGTGCCCGTGGATGTGGCCACGTATCTCATGAACGAGAAACGCGAGTGGATGAATCAGATCGAACAGAGAGACAAAGTATCTCTGGTAATCGTGCCGAATCCGCATCTACAAACGCCCGCATACAACCTGCGCCGCATCCGCGACGACGAGAAGGAGCTGCCTGAAAACACCACGGTCAGCTACCAGATTGCCGAGCAGCCGATCCTCGACGATTCCAACATCGGCACCCGCGACAAGAAACCGCAGGGCGAAGCGCCGCTGGTGCCGAGCATCCTGCCGGTGGAGGCATCGCCGATGCCGACGTCGCTGGAGCCCGAACCGCCCGCGGCGGCACCGGCGGCCGCAGCGGCTGCGGCCGCCGCACCCCAGCTTGGTGTATTTGTCCGCCTGTGGCGCTGGCTATTCGGTGCCCCGGTGCCGCAGCCCGAGGCCAGCACCGCAGCGGCGCCGGGTTCGCACTCATCGCGCGAGCGTTCCTCGCCGCGTGATGCGCGCCAAGACCGCTACCGCGGGGGCGACCGGGATCGCGGACGAGACCGCGATCGAAGCCGGGACCGGGACGGGCGCCGAGAGGCTGGTGGCCGCGACCGAGAGGCTGGTGGCCGCGACCGGGATGTTCGGCGCGATGGGCGGACGCGCATGGAGGGAGACCGCCCTCGAGGCGACACCGACCGGCCGCGCGGCGATGGGCGCGCCGATGGAGCGCGCCGCAGCGACGGCGCGCGTGCAGCGGAAGCTCCGCGCAACGAGGCTGTGCGCCAGGAAGCTCCGCGCAGTGAGGGACCACGCAACGACGTCGCTCGCACCGATGCCCCACGCAACGAGGGACCGCGCAGTGAACCCCGTGGCGATGCGGGAACCCCGCGGACGGACCAGGGTGCGCGCGCCGAGTCGCAGAATCGAACCACCGAAGCGGGCGGCGAACGCCAGGAGCGCTCCGAGAGGGGCGGACGCGGCCGGCGGCGACGCGGACGCGGCGGACGCCGCGAAAGCGGCGAAAGCCTTGGCAATGGGCAGGGCAGCGCATCATCCAACGGCGAGCCAGGAGCCGCCAACGGTGGACGCGGTGACAACAGCGGCGCGCGCGAGGGGAACGGTCGTCCCGATCAGGGTCGCAGCGATCCGGATACCCAGCCCCAGGCCGCACCGTTAGCGCAACCCGCCGCGTCGCAATCGATACCGACGCCGTCGGCAATTGCATCGAGTCCGTCGCTCCCGTCCACGCAACCCTCCCCGGCCACTGCGCCGCGCGGCGAACCCGTCCGTGAGCCTGTCGGCGCGGCGCCGGCAGCGCCCCGGCCGCCCTCCACCACGGACGAGAAGTACGTGGTGTGGTCGTCAGCGCCGAGTGAGGTGCCGCGCAGCGGACCCGACGATCGATAACGGCTGAGGGTACCCCGGGCCGGCCTTAACCGGGTCGGCGCGGGTGCAACCGCAATCGCAGGCTGACGGCCGCGCTGACTGCGATCGACGCGGCCGCGGCACCCCGCAGAAGTGCGATGGCCGCGCCGCTCAATGTCGTGCCGACTGCAGCAAGGTGGCCGAGGAGAAACAGCCAGCTGAGCGCGGCGGTCGCGATCACGTAGGCCAAGATCCAGCTCCAGCGCTCGCCCCGACCCAAGCGGCGCGCCGTCCGTTTATCCCCGGGCCTGCCGGGACGCAATCCGTACACCAAGATCGCGACCACAACGACCAGGCCGAGGACGGAATTCGCGTCCTGAAGGAGGTGTGCCCCGCCGAGCCGGTGCCCTCCTAGCTGGACGATCGGCTCCTCCAGCAGCGGGAACATGCGCACCCCGCGCGCGCCTTCGTGGGTGAACGCATCCCAGACGAGATGGGTGACCGCACCGAACAGCACACCGCAGGCCGCAAGGATCCACTGCCGGAGGCTCGTCACGTCGGCCGGCTCGGACAACCCGCGCCAGCGCGCATAGGCGCCCGCAGGCATCAGCTCGATCAGTGGCCGCTTGATCAGCCATTGAAACAGCCAATAAGTGGCGAGGCCCGCGGGCAGACAGAACGTGAACAAGGCGTCTGCGCTGTGGGTTTCGAATCGCGCCGGCTGCCATGGCAGGAACCGGCCGAAATCCGGCGCCATGCTGCCGACGACCGCGGCCGAGAGAAGGCGCCAGCGCGCGAGCAGACGGCCGAACGGCAGGACGGTGGCCGGGTGGGATAAGGTAAACGGCATCAAACGCTCAACATGTCATCTCGTTGCAATATTACAGATATATAAAGGCCGCAGAGTTTACCCCGCGCTGAGAGCACCCATGGCCACCCACGCAGACGCCGTCCTTCCGAGTTCGAAGGCATCACCGCTCATCGATCACCGACCCAGTCCCTGGTTCAACATCCTCGCGGGCGTCATCGTGGTCGTAGGCATCATATATGCCGGCTATCACCTCGCGAATGACTTGTCCGTGGTCCGGGACACTCGAGCGTACCCTTTCGTGCTGCTCGGGATCGCGTTGTTCATCGCGCTGGGATTCGAGTTCGTCAACGGCTTTCACGACACCGCCAATGCTGTCGCGACAGTGATCTATACCCATTCCATGCCGCCCAATTTTGCCGTTGTCTGGTCCGGCACGTTCAACTTCCTCGGGGTGCTGCTCTCCACCGGTGCAGTCGCGTTCGGCATCGTCTCGCTGCTGCCCGTCGAGCTCATCCTGCAGGTCGGAAGCGGTGCGGGATTCGCCATGGTGTTCGCGCTGCTCATCGCGGCGATCCTGTGGAATCTTGGTACGTGGTACTTCGGCCTGCCCTCCTCCAGCTCGCACACGCTGATCGGCTCCATCATGGGTGTCGGTCTCATGAACCAGCTCATGGCTTCGGGCAACAGCGGCACGAGCGGTGTGGACTGGGGTCAGGCCGCGAAGATCGGCGAGTCGCTGCTGTTCTCCCCCTTGGTCGGATTCAGCCTGGCTGCGGTGCTCTTGCTCGCAGCTATGAAGCTCATTCCCATTCCTGCGCTCTACCGGGAGCCGAAAGGCAATCAACCGCCGCCGGGGTGGATCCGGGGATTGCTGGTGCTGACCTGCACCGGCGTCAGCTTCGCGCACGGCTCGAACGACGGGCAGAAGGGCATGGGTCTCATCATGCTGATTCTGATCGGCACCGTGCCCACCGCTTATGCGTTGAACCGCACCATGCACGAGCAGGACGTCGCCAAGTTCGTCGCCATTTCCACCCAGGCGCAGACCGCGCTCAGCCATTACGCCACCGGAGAGGCGCCGGCCGATCCTCATGCGGCCGCGGTAGACATCGTGCGCACCCGCTCGGTCAGCCGTGAAAGCCTGCCGGCGTTGGTGTCGCTCGCCGGCGCCATCCAGCAACAGGTCACCAGCTTTCATTCGCTCGACAAGGTGCCTGCGGACCAGATGATCAACATCCGTAACGAGATGTACCTGGTGAGCGAGGGGCTGCGTTTGCTCGGCAAGTCCGCCGCTGTCGGCGTGACCGATGCCGACAAAAAGGTGCTCGCGCAGTACAAGTCGGGGCTCGATCGATCGACCAAGTTCATTCCCACCTGGGTGAAGGTCGCGGTGGCGATCGCCCTGGGTCTTGGCACCATGATCGGCTGGAAACGGATCGTCGTCACGGTGGGCGAGCGCATCGGCAAGACCCATCTGACCTATGCGCAGGGCGCTTCCGCAGAGCTCGTCGCGATGCTCACCATTGGAGCTGCCGATATGTATGGGCTGCCGGTGAGCACCACCCACGTGCTCTCATCCGGTGTTGCAGGCACGATGGTCGCCAATCGCTCCGGACTGCAGTGGGCGACGGTGCGCAACCTCCTCATGGCCTGGGTACTCACCCTGCCCGTCTCCATCGCGTTGGCGGGGGGCTTGTACTGGCTGCTGCGCCAGCTGCTCTAACCCTGCAGCCGCTCGATCAGCCGTCGGGACGCGGCGGTCACCAAATCGAGGACGCGCTCGAAGTCGCGCGCATTGCCGGTGTAGGGGTCGGGTACCTCGGATGCACCCGGCTCGCCCGCGTACTCGAGGAATAGCCGCACCTGCGCGCGCGACCCTGGAGGCTTCATTGCCTGAAGATCGCGCAGGTTCTGTCGATCCATGGCTAGGATCAAGTCGAAGTCGTCGAAGTCACGCCCCGTCACTTGACGCGCGGTGAGCGCGCTAAGATCGATGCCGCGGTGTTTGGCCGCGCTCTGGCTGCGCTTATCCGGCGGCTCACCGAGGTGATAATCACCGGTTCCGGCTGAATCGACCTCGACGTGCAGGCCATCCCCCTCCTCGGACAGCAGATGGCGCAGCACGCCTTCGGCGGTCGGGCTTCGGCAGATGTTTCCCAGGCAGACGAACAGAATCTTGAGGCTCGGAGCGCTCACCGGCTCATTGATCCCGAAATCCCTGCACGCACCCGCTCCAGGTCCTCGTGCGTATCCACCCCGGCCGGTGGCGCTTCGCCCAGCACAAGCACATGAATCCGCATGCCGTATTCGAGCGCGCGAAGCTGTTCGAGCCGCTCGGTGATTTCGAGCGGCGTCGCGGGCCAACCCGCGAACCGCAGCAGGCTCTTCACGCGGTAGGCGTACAAACCGATGTGCCGCAGTGCGCCCTCATAAGCAGCCGGCCGCCCGTCCAAAAGGCGATCCCGGGGCCAGGGCACGGGAGCGCGGCTGAAGTAGAGTGCACTGCCGTCATGGGCTCGCAGAGCTTTGACGCAGCTCGGGTCGAGAAATTCCTCGAGGCTCTGGATCGGCGCGGCGACCGTGGCGATATCGACGTGCGGTCGCTCCACGAGCGCTGCGGCGGCATCGGACAGTACTTGCGCCGGCATCAGCGGCTCATCGCCTTGCAGATTGACGATGATCTCATCCGCGCCCAAGCCGCGGGCGCGAGCCACCTCGGCAATGCGGTCGGTCCCCGAAGCATGCTGCGCGGAAGTCATCGCCACGTCGGCGCCAAATCCCGCGGCGACCGCCTGGATCCGCGCATCATCGGTCGCCACGATCACGGAAGCAGCGCCGCTTGCCCGAGCGCACTCCCACACCCATTGAATCAGCGGACGGCCGCCGATATCCGCCAGGGGCTTGCCCGGCAAACGGCTCGCTCCAAACCGTGCTGGAATGACGACGTGAAAAACCGAGCTCACGCGGGCCGGCATTGAGAGCGACGGCGGCGGCCCGCGGCCGCGCTCACCGGGTCACGAGCGGATCGTCCGCTCCCAATACCCGCGCCTCTTCCGGCAGCATCATCGGGATGCCGTCGCGCACGGCGTAGGCCAGCCGATCCGAACGGCAGACGAGTTCGAGCGATCCGCCGGCGCCCGCGGTTCGCAAGGGCCCCTTGCAAATGGGGCAGACCAGCAATTCAAAAAGACGCTTATCCATCGACGGTCTCCCGCGGCCGAGCGCCGCGTGCGGCAATTCGCGCGATCACGATTTCGAGCAGTGTAGTCGATTCGCCGCCCTCGAAACACGCAGTCACCGGCACGTACCAATGCCGCTCGTCGGCGGCGTGCCTGCATTTTACGGCATCTTTCTCGGTCATGAGCACCGGCTTCGCATCGGGGAAATCGACATCGGCGGGTGTGAGCCGCGCGTGGTCGGGCAGCGCGTGACCGATGACCTCGATGCCGTACGCACGCAACATGTTGAAGAATCGCTCGGGATTACCGATTCCCGCCACCGCATGGACCTCGAGTCCGGCGAACGCCGGGAGCGGCCTCGCACGCTCACCGGTGAGACCGAGCGCGCTTTTGGCCTCGAGCCGCATGCTCAGGGCGCCATCGAGGAGCGCCCGGCCGCCATTGACCACGACGATATCGGCGGAATCGAGCCGGGTACGCTTCTCGCGCAGCGGACCTGCGGGCAGCAGCCAGCCGTTGCCGAAGCGTCGATCACCGTCGATCACCACGATTTCGCAATCGCGCGCGAGAGCGTAATGCTGCAATCCATCGTCGCTCACCACGACGTCGCATCCGGAGTCTACGAGAAGAGCGGCTGCCGCCGGACGCTCGCGGCCGATTGCGACGGGCATGCCGGTGCGCCGCGCGAGCAAAATGGGCTCATCCCCCACCACGCTCGGATCGTCGGAGGCCGACACCAGGCGAACCCCGCGTGCTGAGCCCCCGTAGCCGCGCGTCACTATACCCGGCCGATAGCCGCGCTCGGCGAGGCGCGCCGTCAGCCAGCAGACCAGCGGCGTTTTGCCGGTGCCCCCGACGGTCAGATTGCCGACCACAATCACCGGGCAGGGCAGGCTGATCGAGCGCCGCAGCCGCTTGGCGTAGAGGAACTGACGCGAACCGGACACGGCGCCGTAGGCAAGGGATAACGGGATCAGCCACCAGGGCGGCGCCGGGCGGTCGTACCAGATTCGATTGAGCCAGGATTCGGCGGACATTGTCGAGGCGCGACGGCTACTCGGCGAACTGCATTCCATGCAGAGTGGCATACAGTCCGCCGCGGTCGATGAGCTCGCGATGGCTGCCTGTCTCCACGATGCGTCCTTTGTCGAGGACGATGATGCGGTCCGCGCCTTCCACGGTGGACAGCCGATGGGCGATGACCAGCGTGGTACGGCCCTTCATCAGGGTGGTGAGCTCGGCCTGCACCCGGCGCTCCGACTCGTTGTCGAGCGCGGCGGTGGCTTCGTCGAGAATCAGCACCGGGGAGTTTTTGAGGAGCGCCCGCGCGATGGAGATGCGCTGCCGCTGCCCGCCCGACAGGTTTTGTCCGCGATCCGAGAGCGGCGCATCGAAGCCCTGCGGCTGTTGCGCGACGAACTCCATCACGTTGGCCGCACGCGCGGCGGCCTCGAGCTCGGCATCGGTCGTATTCACGGCGTTGAAGGCGATGTTGTTGCGAATGGTATCGTTGAACAGCACGACATCCTGGCTGACCAGGCTCACCTGGGCGCGCAGATCGGTCAGCCGGTATTCGCGCACATCGACCCCGTCCAGCAGCACCGCGCCCGACTGCACGTCGAAAAAACGCGGCACGAGGCCCACCAAAGTCGTCTTGCCGCTGCCCGAACGGCCCACGATGGCCACCGTCTCGCCGGGCCGTACGTGAAAGCTCACGTCATGCAGCACACCGCCCTTGTCGCTCGCGTACATGAACGACACATTGCGAAACTCGATCTCGCCCTGCGCCCGCTCGAGCACGCGGCTTCCGCCCGAGCCCTCGGTGGGCTCGTCCAGGATCTCGAACACGCTCTGCCCGGCGGCGATGCCCTGCTGTAAAGGGCCGCTCATGTTGACCAGGCTTCGGAGCGGCGAGGGAATCTGCACCAGTGCGGTGAGAAATCCAAGAAAATCCGAGACCGGGATGTTGTGCGAGAACACCTGGCGTATGGCGACGTACAAAACGCCCGCAAGCGCGATGGAGGCGATGCAGCCCACGACCGGGTTGCTGATGGATTTGGCGAAGGCGAGTTTCATGTTCGAGGCGCGGTTCGATTCGTTGACACGCTCGAAGCGCTCGACCTGATGCTGATCCGCATTGAAGATCTTGATCAGCCGGTGCGCATCGATCGCCTCCTTCGCGACCCGCGTGATGTCGCCCATGGAACTTTGGATGCGCTCGCTGTAGCGTCGAAAGCTGCGGTTGGCGATCTGCATGAGCCACGCGATGACCGGTGCGGCGAGGATGCAAAACGTGGCGAGGCGCCAGTTCATGTAGAACATCATGATCAGGAGACCGACGATGGTCAGGCTGTCGCTGATGATCGAGATCACCGCATTGGTCGCGGCGCCGGCCACGAATTCGACGTTGTTGGTGAGCTTGGAGAGCAGGTGCCCCGATTGCTGCCCGTCGAGATAGGCCGTCGGGAGCTTCAGGTAGTGTGCGAAGACGTCATGGCGCAGCCCCTTGACCACCTGCCTGCCGACCCAGCTCGGGTAGAAGTTGCCGACGAAATCGCCGATGCCGCGCAGGGTGAACAGCACGACGACGGCGAGCGGCATCTCCCAGATGATGGCCGGATCGCGCACCACGAAGGCGCCGTTCAGGAACGTCTTGACCAGGTAGGCGAGCGAGGCATTGGTGGCCGCGAACAGGATCATGCCGAGGACGCCGATGGCGAACATCCCCTTGTATGGACGCGCGTAGCGCAGAAGCCGCCAGTAAATCGACCAGGTCGTCTGACCGCGTGGCGCGAGCAGTGGGCCCGCTGCAGCGGTCGCGCTCAAGGGGAGTTGTCCTGGTGCACGGTGGCGATGTTGAGCTGGGCGAAGCCCAGCCGGCCCGCGACATCCATCGCGGTGACCACCGCCTGGTGCGTCGAGCGCGCGTCGGCCCGAATCGTGAGCGGTCCGCGATCCGCGCCGGCCTCCTTGAGGATCGCCGCCCGCAAGGTGTCGGGACTCGAATTGATGAGCGCCCGCTCGTTCACCCGATAACCGCCCTCTGCCGTCACCGTGATCACCAGCGGCTCGTGGGTGCCGTTCGGCACGGGGATCGTGCTCGCCTGCGGCAGCTGAACCTTGACCCGTCCCTCCTGGTTGAAGGTGGTCGATACCATGAAGAAGATCAGCAGCACGAGCAGGACGTCGATGAAGTTGATCAGATTGATCTCGGGGTCGTCCCGATAGCGCGAACGCAGATTCAGATTCATGAGCTCACGTATCGGCAATCAGCCGGCTGCGTTCGTCGAGCGCATCCACCAGCTTCATCGCCTCCTTTTCCATCTGGATGACCAGACGTTCCACCTTGCCCCGAAGGTATCGGTACGCGATCAAGGAAGGTATCGCAACGGTCAGACCGGCGGCCGTGGTGATCAGCGCTTCGCCGATCCCGCCGGACAGCGTTCTGGGATCGCCCAGACCGTTGGCGGTGATGGCATTGAACGCGTGAATGATGCCCGCGACGGTGCCCAAAAGGCCGAGCAGCGGCGCGATGGACGCGATGGTGCCAAGAGTGTTCAGGAACCGCTCCAGGTCGTGCACCACGTGCCTACCGCCATCCTCCAGCCGCTCGACCATCAGCTCGCGCGGTTTGAAGCGGTTGGTCAGGCCGATGGCCAGCAATTTACCGAGCGGGGAGTTCTGCTCCAGGGCAACGACAAGCTTGTCGGAGAGCTGATCCGCCTCGATCCAATTCCAGACCTTCTGGGAGAGGTCACGCGGTATCACCCGGCTCGATTGCAATGTCCAGAGGCGCTCCAGGATGATGGCCACCGACGCTATCGAGCACAGGATAATCGGCCACATGAAGCCGCCACCGGCGCGGATGATCTCCCACATTGTGACCTCGTTAAGCTCTTTGAACTCGCGGCATGATACTTGACCGTTCGGGCTTGAGATACCGTCATCGACCGGCGACGGCGGTTCAGTCCGAGGCTCGGGAACGCTCGACCAGGGAGCCGTCGACCAAGGTCAATACCCGATCCAGGCGCCCCGCCAGGCGTTCGTCGTGGGTCACGATGACCAAGCTGGTGCCCAGTTCCCGGTTCAGCTCGAGCATGAGCTCGAACACGTGCGCGGCGTTGACGCCGTCGAGATTGCCGGTCGGCTCATCGGCAAGGACGAGCTGGGGCTGGGTGACCAGGGCGCGGGCCACCGCTGCGCGCTGACGCTCGCCTCCCGAGAGCTGCGAGGGGCGGTGGGTAAGGCGTTCGGCGAGGCCCACCCGCGTCAGAATCGCCGCTGCGCGCTGCCTCGACGTCCTTGCGTCCATGCGCCGCACGAGCAACGGCATCGCCACGTTCTCGAGCGCGGTGAACTCCGGCAGCAGGTGGTGGAACTGATAGACGAACCCCACCGCGCGGTTGCGCAAACGACCCCGTTCGGTGTCGCTCAGCCGGTTCATCGCGGCACCGGCGATCTCGACGGTGCCGCGGGTCGGCAAATCGAGGCCACCGAGCAGCTGCAGGAGCGTCGTCTTGCCCGAGCCGGACGCCCCGACGATGGCGATGCGCTCGCCGGAGCGAACAGTGATGGATGCGCCGCGAAGCACTTCGAGTCGCACCCCACCTTGGATGAAGTCCTTGGCAAGGTCCGTACCCTGGAGCACTATGGTGGAGTTCTGCATGAGTTCGGTGAAGCCCTCAATCGTTGCGCAGCGATTCCGCCGGCAACAATCGCGCGGCGCGCCAGGCGGGATAGATGGTCGAGATGCACGCCAGCACGAACGCCACCCCGCAGATTTGCACGAGATCGGCGAGTTGCACATGGGCGGGTAAGTCGCTCATGAAATAAACGCGCGCGTCCAGGAATTTGAAACCGAGCAGTTGCTCCAGTGCGTGAACCAGCCGCTGCAGGTTCAGCGCGAGCACGACTCCCGCCGCGAGGCCGCCCGCGATGCCGAGACCGCCGATCAGGCTTCCTTGCACGATGAACACCGACAGGATGCTGCGCGGCGAGGAGCCGAAGGTCCGCAAAATGGCGATGTCGCGCCGTTTGTCCTTCACGACCATGACCATGGTCGAGACGATGTTGAACGCCGCGACCGCCACCATGAGCGAGAGAATCACGAACAGCATGTGCTTGGTGATCTCGATGGAGCGGAAAAAATTGACGTGCTCCTCGGTCCAATCGTTGACCAGGTAGGCCTCCGCCCCCTTGGGGAGCGAGATGGCGGCGTCGCGCACGATGCGGGGCGCGGCGTAGGGATCGGTGACGCTCAAACGCAGACCCGTGATGTTCTTGCCCATGCGCAACAACGTGGCGGCATCCTGCAGCGCGACAATCGCCACGCGCCGGTCGTATTCGTACATGCCCACCGACAGGATGCCGTCGACACGGAATGCGCGCATTCGCGGCAGCACGCCGATGGGCGTGACATCACCCTCCGGCACCAAGAGGACCACGCGGTCGCCCACGCTTGCGCCGAGCGTCTGCGCGAGTGCCTTCCCCAGGATCACGCGGTAGCTGCCGGGCACGAGATCGGCGAGACGACCCGACTCCAGATGAGCGCCCAAATCCGTGACGCGACGCTCCTGTTCAGGCAGCACGCCGCGCATCATCACGCCCGACGATTTGCCGTCGCGGACCATCAATGCCTGTTCCTCTATGTACGGCGAAGCTGCGGCGACTCCCGGGAAATGCTCGAGCCTTTGCAGATCGGGGCGCCAATTCGAGATGCTGCCGTCGAGCCCCGTGATGGTGGCATGCGCGGTAAGACTCAATATCCGGGTGCGCAGCTCGCCCTCGAATCCGTTCATGACGGACAACACCACGATGAGCACCGCCACCGCCAGGGCCAGCCCCAGGATGGCGATGCCGGCGATCAGCGAGACGAAGCCACGCTTCGGTGATGCCCGAAGATATCTCAGCCCGAGAAACCCTTCGTACCAGCCCCGTATCATTCCTACCAACCTCGCATCATTCGTACCAACCGCGCATCATTCGTACCGCAGAGCTTCGGCCGGCTGTGTCTGGGAGGCCTTCCAGGCAGGATATAGGGTGGCGATGAGCGACAGCAGCATGGCCGCGGCGGCGATCCGGATCACATCGCCCGGATGCATCTCGCTCGGCAGCCCGGTGGTGTAGTAGACATCGGGATCGTCCATGATATGAACGCCGAAAAGATGCTCGATGAAGTGCGCCACTGCGCCCACATGCAGCGCGAGCGCCACGCCGAGCACGACGCCGATGAGCGTGCCGAGCCATCCGATCAGCAGACCCTGGGTCATGAACACGCCAAGGATGCCGCGTGGAGTCATGCCGAGCGTACGCAGGATCGCGATGTCGGTGCGCTTGTCGCTTACCACCATCACGAGCGTCGCCACAATGTTGAATACCGCGACGGCCACGATCAGCATCAGGATGAGCCCCATCATGGTTTTCTCGATGCGAATCGCCCGGAAATACGCCTCATTCTCCTGAGTCCAATCCTGCACGTTGAAGCCCGGCGGCAGCCGCGCCGCGGCCAGTCGTGCCAGTTGCGGTGCCTGGAGCACGTCGGCAAATTTGAGCCGGATCCCCGTGGGCCCGGCGAGGCCGCGCAGCTCCTCTGCATCCTTGAGATTGATCAGCGCGAGCACGCTGTCCTGTTCCTCCAAACCGACCTCGAAGATTCCTGCAACTTGGAAGTTTTCCAGCCGCGGCACGATCGAATCCCCCGAGGCTGAGTCGGGAATCATGACCGTCACGGTGTCCCCCACGCCGACCTGCAGCTGATAGGCGAGCATCCGACCGAGAACGATCCGGTTGAGACCCGGTTGAAGGTCCGCGAGTTTACCCTCGCGCATCGCGCCGTGGATGCTCGACACGGTCGGCTCCAACGTCGGGTCGATGCCGCGCACGATGGCGCCGCCCATCGCCGGCGGGTGGCTCAGCATCGCGTCGGTATCGAGAAATGGCGCAGCGCCCGTCAGCCCCGGCGCGCCGTCAAGTTTCTTCAGCAGGCTGCGCCAGTCGAGTAGCGGCGCGCCCGAGGAGACTTCGGGCGAGCCCCGTCCGGTATCGGTGCCGCCGCCGCTCCCAGGCACGGCCGCGGCCGTGAGGGTCGCGTGCGCTGACAAGCTCAGCAGGCGCGTGCGCAGCTCGCTTTCGAATCCATTCATCACCGACAGCACCGTAATGAGCGCGAGCACTCCCAACGTCAGCCCCCCGAGCGATACCCAGGTGATAAACGACACGAAAAAGCTATGCTCGCGCGCCAGGGAGTACCGCAGGCCCACGAAAACTGGAACGGGCTGAAACATTCGCGGCGATTAAACCACAGGCGCGAGGGTCGCGGGGCCGCCCGCCCGGAAATGCAACATAATCAGAGTGTTAAGTGGTTCAAACTATTGGCCCACGGGTCGGTGCTATAGTTCGCCGAAGGCAACGAACGAGGTCTGCCATGCGTCATCGAACCCTCCTGATCAGTGCAGTTCTCGCCGCCGCTGCGAGCCTCGCCGGCTTGGCGCAGGCCGACATCGTGGCCGTGGACTCGGGCATCGCGGTGAGAGAGTCCGATGGCGTGGCTCCGGCCCGCGGCATGACCATGACCCAGGTGGCCTCAAAGTTCGGGGCGCCGGTCAGCAAGGTCCCGGCCGTCGGCAACCCACCCATTTCCCGTTGGGAATACCCCGGTTTCGTGGTGTATTTCGAGCATGAGCATGTCATTCACAGCGTAGTTTCCGGATCGGCTCCCCCGTCCGCCGAGAGCGCTCCGCAAGCGTCTCCTGCGGAAAGCCCGGCAGCCCTGGAGCGCCAGTCAGCGCCGCCTGCTGCTGAGCCGAGCGCGGCCGCAGCGCCCGCGGCACCTGCCGCAGCAGCGGCACCCGCCGCCGCATCCGCCGAGCTCAGCGCGCCCCCGCCGCCGCCTGCCGCGACCGAGCCGGTCGAACCCCCGCCAGCCCCCTAAATCGCGTAGAATCACGGTTTGAAGCCTCACCGCGACTTGTTCGCGGCGGGCGTTTTTTCGTTTTGTATTCCCAAGCATGCCACCGCTATTCGACCCGCTCCTGCCGGCCCCCGGACTCAACCTCGTCAGATGGGGCCAGCTTTATGGAGCGGCCGCCGCGCTCGCCATAGCCGAGGCCGCGGCCAAGTCCGCCGGGCCCTTGGTCGTCATCACGCAGACGCCGCGTGCCGCCGAAACCCTGAGCGAGGAAATCGGGTTCTTCTCGAGCGGAACGATGCCCGTGCACGTCTTCCCTGACCTCGAGACCCTTCCCTACGACAGCTTCTCTGCACACCCGGACATCACCTCTGCGCGGCTGCGCACGCTGGCGGAACTGCCGCGTGCGCGGCGCGGCGTCTGGGTCGTGGCGGTCGACACGCTGCTGCAACGCCTCGCCCCGCGCAGCTACATCGAGGCCCATTCGTTGCAGGTTCACGTCGGCGAGACGCTGAACTTGGAAGCGCTGCGCGAGCGCTTGACGCTCGCGGGTTACGCCGCGGTGACGCAGGTGGCGGCTCACGGCGAGTTCGCCGTCCGGGGATCGCTGCTCGATGTCTTCCCGATGGGCTCGGAAAGCCCCTATCGGATCGATCTGCTTGACCAAGATGTCGACAGCATCCGTTTCTTCGACCCGGACACGCAGCGTTCGGGCGACAAGCTCGAGCGGATCCACCTGCTGCCCGCGCGTGAAACGCCGCTCAGCCCGGACGCGGTGCGCGAATTCCGGCGCCGTTACCGCCTGCGGTTCCCCGGTGATCTGACCGAGCACGCTGTCTACCGCGATGTGAGCGCGGGCCGCGCGCCCGGCGGGTTGGAGTTCTACCTGCCGCTATTTTTCGAGCGCACTTCGCATCTGTTCGAATATTTGCCGCCCGCGAGCGTGCTGATCGACATGCAGGAGGCGACCTCGCACGCCGACAGGCTCTGGTCGGGAATCGCGGATCGGCACGATCAGCTCTCGCACGATCGATTTCGGCCCATTCTCGATCCGGCGGAAATCTACCTGGGCTCCGCCGAGCTGCGCGCAGAAATTGCCGCTTGGCCGCGGATCGAGCTTCGATCCTTCGAGTGGCCGCCAGCCGCCGAGGAATCTTCCGGGGTGCCGGTGCAAAACTTCTCGAGCTCGGTCCCCGTCGTGGTGCGCATCGATCCGCGCGCCGAACAGCCGGCGGCGGAGCTCGAAGCGCATTTGACTTCGCTGGGCGGCCGCGCGCTGCTCGCGGCCGAATCCGCCGGACGGCGCGAGCTGTTGCTCGAGCTGCTGCGCGGCCGCGGCATCAAGCCCCAGGTCTTCGAGAGCTTCGCGTCCTTCATGGCAGGGGATGCGAGCCTCGGCATCACCGTGTCCGCGGCGGCATCGGGCCTTCGCATATTGTCCCCGGCGCTCGAGATCCTGACCGAATCGCAGCTCTTCGGAGACCGCGCGCGTCAGGAACGCCGGCGACGAAGATCCGAACGAGATCCGGCGAAGATCCTGAAGGAGCTGTCGGATCTGCGCATCGGCGCCCCCGTGGTGCACGAGGCCTACGGAGTTGGGCGCTACGTCGGATTACAGACGATGGACGTCGCGGGCTACACCGGTGAGTTTCTGGTGCTCGAGTACGCGGACGGCGACAAACTCTACGTACCAGTGCAGTCGCTGCATCTGGTGTCCCGCTATACCGGGGCGCCTGCCGACACGGCGCCGCTGCACAAGCTCGGCGGCGAGCAGTGGCAGAAGGCGCGTCGCAAGGCCGCTCAACGAATCCGCGACGTGGCTGCGGAACTCCTGGATCTGTACTCCCGGCGCGCCGCCCGCCAGGGGGCCTCCATGCAGGCCACCGAGGCGGAATATCGGGCCTTTCAAGCGGCCTTTCGATTCGAGGAGACGGCCGACCAAGCAACCGCCATCGACCAGGTGCTGGCGGATTTGAAATCCGGCAATCCCATGGACCGGGTGATCTGCGGCGACGTCGGCTTCGGCAAAACCGAGGTGGCGCTGCGTGCCGCGTTCGTCGCCGTCCAGGCGGGCAGGCAGGCGGCGGTGCTGGTGCCGACCACGCTGCTCGCCCAGCAGCACTACACCACCTTCGTCGACCGGTTCGCAGACTGGCCGGTGCGGGTCGAAAGCCTGTCGCGCTTTAGGACCAACAAGGAGGCAGCCGCCGTCATCGAGGGCATCGCGTCGGGCTCCGTGGACATTGTGGTTGCAACCCACCGCCTGCTGCAGGGCAAGGTACGCTTCAAGAATCTCGGCTTGGTGGTGATCGACGAGGAGCATCGCTTCGGCGTGCGCGACAAGGAGAAGCTCAAAGCCCTGCGCGCGGAGGTCGACGTGCTGACCCTCACGGCAACCCCCATTCCGCGCACCCTCAACATGGCCATGGGCGGCTTGCGCGACCTGTCGTTGATCACGACGCCTCCCGCCGAGCGGTTGGCGGTGAAGACCTTCGTGATGGAGTGGAACGAGACCATCGTGCGCGAGGCGCTGACGCGCGAAATACGGCGAGGCGGCCAGATCTACTACGTGCACAACACGGTCGAGACCATCGAGAAGACCGCGCAGGCGATCCGTGAGCTCGTTCCCGAGGCGAGCGTCGCCGTAGGCCATGGGCAGATGCGCGAGCGCGATCTCGAACAGCTCATGCTCGACTTCTACCATCGGCGCTTCAACGTACTGGTCTGCACCACCATCATCGAGAGCGGGATCGACGTTCCGACCGCGAACACCATCATCATCGACCGCGCCGACCGCTTCGGACTTGCGCAGATTCATCAGCTCAGGGGACGCGTCGGGAGATCTCATCACCGCGCCTACGCTTACCTGATCACCCCGCCCCACAAGGCAATGACGGCTGACGCCGTCAAGCGGCTCGAAGCCCTGGAATCACTGGAGGAACTCGGCGCCGGTTTCACCCTCGCGACCCACGATCTGGAGATTCGCGGAGCAGGAGAGCTGCTGGGGGACGAGCAAAGCGGCCAGATTCAGGAGATCGGCTACAACCTGTATATGGAGCTCCTGGAACGCGCCGTCGCCGGGTTGAAGGCCGGCAAGCCGGCAGACCTCGAGAAGCCGCTGCACGCCGGGCCGGAGGTCGAGCTGCATCTGCCCGCGCTCATTCCCGAAGACTATGTGCCGGATGTGCACCTGCGCCTGGTGTTGTACAAGCGCATCGCGGGGGCCGAATCGCGCGAGGAGCTCGATGAGCTGAAGGTCGAGTTGATCGATCGCTTCGGACCCTTGCCGCCCTATACCCAATCGCTGTTCCGGACCGCGCAGATCAAATTGCGGGCCGCCCAGCTCGGCATCCGCAAGATCGATGCCGGAGCGGCCGGCGGCTATTTCATTTTCGACCCGGACAACAAGATCGACACGCGGCGGGTGCTGAAACTCATTCAGAGCCGCCCCAAGGACTACCGCCTCGAGGGCCCTCTGAAGCTGCGCTTTACCCACGACGCCCGTACCGAGGAGAATCTTTTCACCGGCATCGAGATGATGGTTGAGCTTCTGGCCTGAGGCGTTTGAGCGCCAGCTTTACCCCCGGTAGCAGCGCTACACCGATCCGAGAAAATCCATCTTGCCGACTTCCACGCCGTTCGAGCGCAGCAGCGCGTAGGTCATGCTCTCGTGGAAGAAGAAGTTCGGCAGTACGAAATCGGCGAGGTAGGACAAGCCGGTGAAGCTGACCGTACGGTTCGGGAATTTCATTTCGATGGTCTTGCCTTCTGCGCCCTTCATCTGATCGGCCTTCACGCTTTTCACGAATTCCAGCGTCTTCGCGATGCGCTGCTTGAGCTCCTCGAGGGTCGTCTCGGTGTCCTCGTGTTTCGGGACGTCGATTCCGGCAAGACGCGCCGCGGCGCCCTTGGCCGTATCGCAAGTGATCTGAACCTGGCGGCTGAGCGGAAACATGTCCGGGAACAGGCGCAACTGCGCGAGTATGGCCGGATCGAATTTCCGTGCCGCAGCGTGTTCCACCGCTTTTTCCAGCAGCGCCGATAAGTTAGTAAGACCGCGCGTAAGCACGGGGATGGAAAGATCGTAAATTGAAATGGTCACCGTCAGTGCTCCCCTGTTGCCCGGAGTTTCCGGGGCGCTACTTTAGCGAAAGTTCGATGCAGTGAGTAGAATATCGCGGTAGTCGCGTGTGGCCATGGAGCGCTCGATGTTGCCGGTGTCCGATGCCTGCGAACGGAACAAGGAACCGATTCTGTCGGTGCTGCGGGTATGTTTTGCCGATCGAGCCCACGTCCTCGAGATTGGCAGCGGCACGGGTCAGCATGCGGTGCATTTCGCGCGCCACCTGCCGCACCTCGCCTGGCATCCGACGGAGCAATTGACCTATTTACCGGACCTCGCGGCACGCGTCCGGTTGGAGGGGGGCGCCAATCTACAGGCTCCCACGGTCTTGGACGTGCGGCAGGCGGTCTGGCCCGCTCGGTCGGTCGATGCGGTATTCACCGCCAACACCCTGCACATCATGTCCTGGACCGCCGTGGGCGCCCTGTATCGAGGCGTCGCTGCGGTGCTGGTGGCGGGCGGAGTTCTCTGCATCTACGGCCCGTTCCGCTACGGCGGTGAATACACTTCGGAAAGCAACCGGGAGTTCGACCTCATGTTGCAGGAACGTGATCCGCTCTCCGGCATGCGCGACATCGGGGCCGTATCCGATCTCGCCGCCTCGTACGGCTTGTCATTGGTGGCGGATCACGATTTGCCCGCCAATAATCGCTTGCTGGTGTTCCGCAAGGAGCCTGGCTGAGCAGTGATGATTAAAAAAGGGCTCGCGCCGGATGCGAGCCCCTGGTTGCCTGTCCATGCGCCGCCGAGCGGCGGGCCGCCGTCAATTCGGCGCGACTTCAATTCGGCGCGACTTCAATTCGGCGCGACTTCAATTCGGCGCGACTTCGATCTCGTTGTTGACCGAATTCACTCCGTCAGTCTGCTTAGCGATCATGCCGGCCAAGTCGCGCGCGTCTTTGGTCGGTGCCGTGCCGCTCAACCACACCACGCCATTGGCATCGGTGTCGACCTTCACATGAGTGAGCGTGGACATGTGCTTCGCCGCCAGTTTGGTCTTCACCTTCGTCGTGATCACCGAGTCCTTGACGTAGTGGTGATCGCCGACATCGTCACCGAATGCCAGGGGCAGATACGCCGCGCCAGCCGCCATCAACCCGACCAGAACCAGTTTTTTCATTGCTTTCCCCTTGGATTCCATATGCCGTGAGCATCACCGAGCACAGCTCGCGCCGCGATCAGCTGGCCGACAGCGGTTTGTAGGAAAATTTCTGACCGGCAACAGCGGCTTGATACATCAGACCACCCTTCGCGATGGTGAACACCGCCATGCCCTTGTAGTAGTGCCCCACCGTGGTCGCATCCTTCTCGCCGCCGCTGGCGCCCGCCTGCTCCCCGGTGGTGCTCGCGCTCGCATCGGCGCTGGCGGTGATTGCGGTCACGCTGGCATCAGCACCAAATTCGAAATTGCCCGACTGGAATTCCTCCAGCGCACGCCTGTCGCGGAAAAAGATGATCTCGCTGAAGGCCTTGCCGCCGGCTTGAAAGCCGACGCTGACCTGCGCGAGCGTGGCCTCGCCCACCTGGTGTCCGGCAACAAATACGCCACCCTTGCCGCCGGCGCCGCCCACCACGAACGCGCCTTCGCCGACCGTGGGGAATATCGCATAGGCATAGCTGTGATTGAAGAAATAGGCGCTCTTCCCGGCATGCTTAAAGAGCGACACGGTGTCGGCGTACTTCTCCGCCGAGGGCTCGGCTTGGACGGCAGTGGACAAACAGACGGTCAATGCCGCCGCAGCTGTAAAGGCACTTATTAGGTTTTTCATGGTGCCCGTAAGATAAGAGGGTCACCGCGAACGGTCTGTAGGAGGCTGGACTCAGATGCGCGAGGACGATTCCCACAGGTAAGCCGGCGCCTGGCGCGTCCGCCGTCGAAGCGAGGCGCGGCGGCTGGCGCCGCCGCACCCCGGGCTGCCTAGCCTTTGGCCATGTTCTCGGCGGCGAACTCCCAGTTCGCGAGTTTGTCGATGAGCGCGTTCGCGTAATCGACGCGCTTGTTCTGATAATCGAGATAGTAGGCGTGTTCCCATACATCGATGGTCAGCAGCGGCTTCTGACCGTGCGCGATGGGAGTATCCGCATTTGCCGTTTTCAAAATTTTGACTTTATCGCCGTCGAGGACGAGCCAGGCCCAACCGCTGCCGAACTGCTGCACCGCTGCATTCGACAGCTCCTTCTTGCAGGCGTCCACGCTGCCGAATGCCGCGTCCATCTTCGATTTGAGCGCGGCCGGAGGTTCACCGCCGCCTTTGGGCTTGAGACTCTTCCAGTAGAAATCATGATTCCACGCCTGAGCGGCGTTGTTGAAAATTCCCACCCGGTCTGCCTTGCCGGCCGTCGCGCGCACGATCTGATCGAGGGGCAGATCGGCAAGCTCGGTGCCGACGATCAGCTTGTTGGCGTTCTCCACATAGGTTTTATGATGTTTGCCGTAATGAAAACTGATGGTCTTGGCCGAAATGACCGGTTCGAGAGCGTTTTCGCCCCAGGGTAGCGCGGGAAGGCTCAACGGGGAGGAAGTGGATGCTGCAGATGCCATGGATGCTCCTTGGGTTTGGTGGATGCCAAGTGAAACATGACTTCAGGTCATCGGCCAAGTTCACTGATTTGGCCGTCTCGCGGACCTCGTCGCCAGCGCGGCGTGAGGTCAACCGCTAGTGCGGCCCGTTCTTGGATCGCCCGGACCGGGACGGGCGCGGCTGCGCCGACCTCCGGGCTGGAGGGAGGCGGGATTTCGGCTCCGCTTCCTCGCTCACGTCCGGGTGCAGATCGTTGCTCAAGCGGTGCTCCAACGGCCGACCGCTGTGGTCATATTTTTCCCGGTCGTCGAAGGTCTTTCTGTTGGGCATGAGAAACTCCGCCGTCCAGCACGGTTCGACAGTCGACTCCCTATCAACGTAGCTCCGGCCGGCGGATAAGTCTGCCCGGCGCCTCGTCCGATGTTTCGTAGGCGGGCTCCGACGGCTCCGATCCCACGGGGATTCAGCGCGCCCGACGTCAGCCGATGATCGAGCGCAGGCGCTGGGTGCGGCTGCCGCCCGTGGTGTCGGCGGCGCGGCGCAGCAGGCTTTGTGCGTCGGCGGCCGGCAACGGCCGACTGAACAAGAATCCTTGCGCCTCCTGACAGGAGTGCTCCTGAAGGAACAGCAGTTGCGGGAAGTTCTCGACGCCCTCCGCCGTGACGTTGATACGCATCGTTCGCGACATGGCGATGATGGCGGCGGCGATCGCGCGGTCATCGCTGCACTCCACCAGACTCGTCATGAACGACTGGTCAATCTTCAGCCGGTCCACCGCAAAATTACGCAGCCGTCCGAAGCTCGAGTAGCCGGTGCCGAAGTCATCGATTGCCAGCATGATACCCAGGGCCTTCAACTGCGCCAGGGCCTGCTCCGCCCAAGCCTCGTCCTTCATCACCACCGATTCGGTGATCTCGAGTTCGAGCATCGACGGCGGGATGCCCGTCTCCAGAATGATGGATTCCACCAGCGACGGAAATTCCTTGAGCGAGAATTGCTGCCCGGACACGTTCACCGCCATGCGTACCACCGGCAGCCCCTCGTCATGCCAGGCCTTCGCTTGACGGCAGGCTGTCCGTAGCACCCACTCGCCGATCGAGAGGATCAGTCCCGTTTCTTCGGCGATCGGGATGAATTCAGCCGGCGCGACCTGGCCCAGGTCGTCGCTTTTCCAACGCAGCAGCGCCTCCATGCCGGAAATCGTGCCCGTGCCCACATCGAATTGCGGCTGGTAATTCAGCACGAACTCGCCGCGCTCCAAGGCCCCGCGCAGCTTTGCCTCCAGAGTGAATCGGTGCAGCGCCGCGTCGTTCATCGCTGCATTGAAAAACGCGTACATTCCGGGGCCCTTGCGCTTCGCAAAATACATGGCAAGGTCGGCATTGCGCAGCAGGGTGTCGACATCGTTACCGTCAGCGGGGTACACGGCGATTCCGATGCTGGGCGTGATCACCAACGTATGCAGCGCGAGGTGCATCGGCTGCTGCAGTTCGGCGATCAATCGCGCAGCGACAGTCGCGGCGTCGGCCTCGGCTTGGATACCGGGAAGGATGACGATGAACTCGTCTCCGCCGAGACGCGCGATATGATTGGTGCGCGGGCTCGGGTGTTCATCGGCTGCGGCGCCGTCGTCCACGCGCAGCGAATTGCGCATCCGCGATGCGACCAGACAAAGAAGTTCGTCGCCCACCGCGTGGCCCAGCGTATCGTTCACGCGCTTGAAGTTGTCGAGATCCAGGTACAGCACCGCGACACTGCGTCCATGTTGTTTTGCCGCCGCCACTGCGCTCGCCAGGCGATTGCGCGACTGCTCTCGGTTCGGCAGCCCCGTGAGCGCATCGAAATAGGCGAGCTTCACGATCCGATGCTCGGAGCGCCATTTGCTCGCCAACGAGATCGTCATCTGGCGAATTTCGTGCGGATGGAACGGCTTCTGTAGATAGGAGAGCTTCTCCTCGGGCGGAACGATCGAGCCCATCTCAGCGGGGTCCACGTCCGAATACGCCGTGCACAGCACGATTTCGATGGCGGGGTCGAGCTCGCGGATCCGTGCCGCGGCCCATACGCCGTCCGGGCCCGGCGGCATCCGCATGTCGAGGAACGCCACCGCGAACGGGTCCTCCGTCGCGACCGCATTGCGCACCGCGGCGACGGCCGCCTCGGCGCCTTCGCAAAACACCGGCGCGAACGTCGTGTTCGGCGATGACAGCCTGCGCACGACCTGATCGGCCGCGGGCTTGGTGAACAGGCGCTCGCGCAAATTGCGGAACACCGCGGTCTCGCCGCTCATGTCCGCATCGGTCAAAATGTCCCGATAGGCATTGCGCACCTCCGCCTCGTCGTCGGCAATGAGCACCCTGATCGCTCTTTTTTTCTCAGTCACGGATCCATCCTTAAGTTTCACGAACCGCCAGGGGCAACATGAGATGAAGCGATGCCCCGAGCCCCGGGCCCTCACTCGCCGCCCAAATCCTGCCGCCGAGCGCCGTTATCGCGTTGGCGCACCAATGCAGGCCAATACCGTAATTCGTATCGCGGGGCTTGGTCGAAAATCCCTTGTCGAACACACGCGCCAGATCATTCGCCGCGATCCCCACGCCGTCGTCCTTGCAATGCAGGTGAAGCTGATCGCAGTCGTCCTGACGGACGATCTCCGCACTCAACTTCAAGACGCCCTTCTCCCTGCCGGCATCGCGCACGGCGTCGGCCGCGTTGATGATCAGGTTTTGCAGCACCAGGCGAAGCACCGTGCGCGCAACCCGCACGGCGCCCACCTTGCCGAGCGAGTCCTCCGGGTCCACCAGCAGCCTTTGGCGGCACGCGTCGGGTACGATTTCCAATGTTTGATTGACCAGGTCCGGCAAGCGCACCGTCTCGATCACCGCATCGTTGCGGGTGGAACGCATCAATTCGCTCAGCGCAGACTGGACGGTCTGCGCCTGGCGCTGGATCACCTGAACGTCCGATTTCGACTCGGTGAGGCCCGCGGCCACCTCCCGGCACCCCAGGCGCAAAAACTCGATCAGGTCGGCGTGGCGCGGCGAGAGCAGCGCAGCGTCTTTGAGCTCGGCGCAGGCCAGCTCGAGGTCTTCCACCGGCATATCCCGAAGGCGGCCGTCGAGCCTTGCGAGGCGCACCGACAATGGCGTCATGGCGTTGCCGAGATTGTGGAGCACGCCTTTGGCGAGTTCGGCAAAACCCGCTTGAAAGGACTTGTCCACCAGCTCGCCGCGGGTCTCCTCGACCCGCGCGACCATGCTGTCGAACTCGCGCGCCAGGAGGCCGATCTCATCGCCGGTGTCGAGATCCAAACGCGCCGTGAGGTCATTCCCCTCGCTGATCGACACGGCATGGCGGGTGACGCGCGCGAGCGGCTCGAGCACGACCCGGTTCAAGATCACGACGAGCAATATGAGCACGATGACTGCGGCGCCGATGAGGTACGCGGAAGCATAGGTCACCGCAGCGCGCCCTTGTTCGGTGATTCTTCGCGGGACATCGACCGCCAATACCGCAAGCGGCCGGCCGTAGATGTCGGACAGCTGCTGCTCGATGCGCGTCGTCGCATCGGTCTCCCTCAGCTCATCGCCCAAGATCGGCCGGGTGACCGGCTCCACGGCGAGTGTGGCTTGGGCACGCGCAGCCAGAGCCCGCACGTTTCGGGGGGTCATGAGCTGACCCATGATCACCAGCCCCAGATGCTTCCCGGTGCCGCTGCCGTCGAGAACCGGAGCCGCAGCGATCATCATCAGACCCCGATTGGTCCGGATCAGCCCCTTGGCGGCCTTGCCGGAGGCAAGATTCGCGCGCCACGGAAAATCGGCGGGCAACCGGTTGAGCTTGACGAAATCGAGCGCCGACTCCGGCCCGCCGAGCACGCCGTCGCTCGACAACACCACTTTGCCGTCGAGATCAGCGATCATCACCGCGTCCACCTGCAGCTGTTTGAGAGCGACCGGCGTGATGTTGGTGCGCACGAACGCCTCGCTCGGCGCCTGCACGTAGCGGTACACGTCGTCCCAATTTCCCCAATCGGCGGCGGTGAGCTCCAGGGCGTCGAGGGATACGTCGAGCGCGTAATCGATGCGCTTCATGGACACCTTGGCATCGTCGCGCTCCAGCTCGGCGAAGCTCGGCATCAAGACCTCGCGCTGAACCGCAATCTCGAGGGCGATCAAGATCACGAACAGCATCGCAAGCAGCGAAATCACTTTCGTGCGGATGTTCATGGTTTTCTTGTTACCAAAATCCGAGCAGCGGTGCCGAAACCAAGTTCCGGTTCGTATCGCGCCCTGCCGGCGAATTTGCAGGGTGTTGAACCACGTCACATCGGGGTGAGGCGAAATGCGAACTGGCGCACGCGCTCGCCGACGTGCGCGATCGCCTTGCGACAGGCGGGCGGGTTCCCCGGCAGGCCTCAGGCGGCGCGGTTGCGCCCGGCTTTCTTGGCGAGTTTGAGCTGAAGCTGGGATTTCTCGACGAGCGATGCCGAGTTCTCCTCGGCCTGCGGTACGGCGGCGCAAACTCCGACACTGACGCTGATGTAGCGCAGCACGCCGGAGCGGGGATGGTGGATGCGCAGCTCGCGCACACGCTCAGCCATGACGCAGCCGAGCGCGAGAGCCTGGTCCAACGTCAATCCGGGAGCGAACGCCATGAGGCTTCCGCCTTCGATACGCGCAGTCACGTCGCTCGAGCGCCGCAGGCACCCGGATACGCAATGCGAGACGCGCCGAATGGCCGAGTCGCCCGCCGCCCGTCCGAAAGTCGCGTTATAGAGATCGAGAGAGTCGATGTCGATGGCGAATACCGCAATGCTGCGCTTCTCGCGCTGGGCAATCGCCCAATCCCGCTTCAACAGCTCCTGCAGATAGGGCAGCGTGAACAGTCCGGTCAGCCGGTCATCGCGCACTGCGACACCCGTGGGCTGATGTGCGCCGGAGAGCGAGTCGCGGGTGAGCTTCGGGTCGATGCGCAGCCGGTCGCCGGCATCGCGATGGTGCCCTGCGAAGTGCGTGACCCGCCCACCCGCATCGCGCAGCGGAAGCACGGTAAGTTCGTTCCAAAACAGCGAGCCGTCCTTGCGATAGTTGCGCAACAGTACGCGGCAGGATTCGCCTTGTTTCAAAGCCTCGCGGAGCCGCTGCCGACCATCCTGTTCGCGGTCGTCGCCTTGCAGCAGGCGAAGATTCTTGCCGAGCAGCTCCGCTGCGCGATATCCGGTCAACGATTCGAACGCCGGGTTGACGTAAACGACCGGGTGGTCCTCGGCCAGTGCATCGACCATCGCGACGCCCTCGGGTGAGGACTCGAGCAGGCGGCGATACAAGTCTGCATCGAAGCGCATCATGAGGGTTTGTCGCTCAGGGTCAGCGTCGGCGCGGCCCCAAGCTCGGCGACCACAGCGGTCGCATCGCGCCACCGGCCGCTGCTGCGTAATCCGGATGGACCCTCGCCGCGGGCGCGCATTCGCACCAGTCTTGCCTGAGCAGCAGGTGCCGCGGCCTCGGCGTCGAGGTTTCGCAGCGCGATGCGCACCGCTTCGCGATCGTTGCAAATCGGCAGCACATCACATCCGGCAGCCAGCGCGAGCCGCGCGCGCTCGCTAACGTCGCCGAACGCTGCGGCGCCCGCCATGCTGAGGTCATCTGCGAACACGCATCCATGGAAACCGAGCGTGCCGCGCAGAATGTCGGTAATCCAGCGCCGCGAGAGGCTCGCCGGCTTGGGGTCGACGGCCGAATATTCGACGTGCGCCGCCATGATCCCGGGCAATTGGTTCTCGATCAGCGCGCGGTACGGGGACAGGTCGCCCTCCATGTCGTTGAATGGCCGCCGATCCACGGGGAGCGCCAGGTGCGAATCCGCGCGTACCGCACCGTGACCGGGGAAGTGCTTGGCGACGGCCGCCATTCCGGCTTCGCGCATTCCCGCCATATAAGCGGTTGCCAGCGCCGCCACGGCCTGCGGGTCACGGTGAAAGGCCCGGTCGCCGATGATCTCGCTCAAGCCGTAGTCGAGATCGACGCAGGGGGCGAAGCTGAAGTCCACCCCCACCCCCCGCAATTCGGCCGCCATCAGCCATCCCAGGGAATGCGCCTTTCCCAAAGCGTCGCGTCGATCCTCATCGTAGCGGCGCCCGAGCAGGCGCACCGGGGGCAGCCGCGTGAACCCATCGCGGAATCGCTGCACGCGTCCGCCCTCATGGTCCACGGCGATCAACAGGGGCGGGTTTCGGACCTCGCGTATTGCATCGCACAGGACGGAAATTTGCTGGGGATCCCGATAGTTACGACTGAACAGAATGACGCTTCCGACCAGCGGATTGCGCAGGATGTCGAGGTCATCCGATGTCAATTCGGTGCCCCCGATGTCCACCATGAGCGGACCCAAGCTCATGCGCCTCGCTCGAACACCGCGATCGATTCGACGTGCGCTGTATGCGGAAACATATCCATCACCCCTGCGCCGACGAGCTGGAACCCTTTAGTTTCGATCAAGATTCCTGCATCCCGCGCCAAACTCCCTGGATGACAGGAAATATACACGACCCTTTTGGGGGCCCACTGTGCAATGCGTTCCATGATTGCAAGCGCGCCAGCTCGCGGTGGATCGAGCAACATCAGGTCGAAGGGGCCGGACGCCCAGGGCCCAAAGCCCGCAGGCTCGAATAGATTGTCCAGGCAAAAGTCGGCATTTCCGATGCCGTTGCGGGCGGCATTGGCCCGCGCTTTGTCCACCAGCGTGCGGTCTCCTTCCACCCCGACCACCCTCCCCGCGCGGCGCGCGATGGGCAGGGTGAAGTTGCCCAATCCGCAGAACAAATCGAGCACCCGGTCTGCGGGGGAGGGCTGCAGCAACTGCATCGCGGCATCGATCATCGCCACGTTGACGGGGCGATTGACCTGGATGAAATCGGCGGGTCCGAACTCGAGCGTCACCCGGCCGCCGTCCACCGTGTAACTCAAGGGCGCGGCACTGCCGAGCGGCGTGATGGTGTCCAGGCCGCCGCGCTGAAGGTAGATCGAGACGCCCTGATCCCGGCCGAATCGCTCCAGCCGCTCGAGATCCTCCGCGCTCGGAGGGTCCATCACCCTGAACACCAGGGCCGCCGTCGCGTCGCCAGCCGCAACCTCGACCTGGGGGACCCGGTCACGGATGGAGAGCTCCCCGACCAAGGCGGCAAGATCCTCGGGCAGGGTTGCGAACCGCTCGATCAGGATTTCGCACCGGCGCAGCTCGGCGATATAGGGCTTTTGCCTTTCGCGAAACCCCGCGAGCACCCGGCCCTTCTTGTGCACGTATTTCACGCCGAGACGCGCGCGGCGGCGATAGCCGAAGGCCGGTCCGCGGACAGGCTCGAGCACCTGCCGCGGTTTCACGTGGCCAATGCGTTGCAGATTGTCGAGCAGTTGGCGTTGTTTCGCAGCGAGCTGCGCGGCGGGCGAGAGATGCTGCAATGAGCAGCCGCCGCAGACGCCGAAATGCGCACATCTTGGGTTCACCCGATCCGGCGAGGCCGCCAGGATCTCCACGAGAACAGCCTCGTCGAAGGTGCGCCGACGCTTGAACACCCGCAAGCGAACGCGCTCCGTGGGCAGTGCTCCATCGACGAAGACGGTTTTACCGTCGATGCGCGCGATGCCCCGGCCGTCGTGGGCGAGATCCATGACGTCCGCTTCTTGCGCCTCGCCGGACTTCAGCTCGGTGGCCACGCGTCCGCGAATTCGCGAAGATGCACGGCGGTCGACTCCGCGAGCAGCTGCCGGACGCGCGCGATCTCGTGGGCGTGCTCGACGGCATTCAAATTACCGCGCAGCAGCTCGAAACGAAGATAGACCAGGTACGTGTTGAGCACGTCGGTCTCGCAGTAATCGCGGATGCGCTTGATGCCCCCTTGCAGGAACACCTCCCACACTTCCGATCCATGCATACCGAGCTTCCCCGGCAATCCGAGAAGACAGGCCATATCCTCCAGGCTGGCACGCCCGCGGCCCTGAAAGCCGGACAAGATGTCCATCAGGTCCATGTGCCGCCAGTGATATCGGCTCAGATAGTTGCTGTACCGGAAGCTCGCATCCGAACCGCCGGTTTCCCAATAGCGCGCGGCCGTGATGCCATGCAGAAGACTGCGGTAATGGAGCACGGGCAAATCGAAGCCAGCCCCGTTCCAGGACACGAGATCCGGCGTGTACCGATCGAGGCCATCGAAGAAGCGCTCGATCAAGTCCTTCTCGGATGAGTCTTCATCCCCCAGGCTCCAGATCTTGAGCGCATCCTTCGAACGCATCACCACCGAGATTGCGACCACGCGATGCTGCTCGTGCGACAAAAACTCGCTGCCTATTTCCTGGCGGCGCTTGGTGAACATGATTCTGCCGACCTGCTCGTCGGTGAGATTTTGAAGCCCATAGAGCCTGCGGCCGAGTGCCGTATCCGGAACGGTCTCGATGTCGAAGATCAGCGTATTCACGCCGCGCCTGGCGTCGCGGCCGCTCGCCGCATCAGCACCGCGACCGCCACCACCAGGCCTGCCTCGTCGGTGAGAGTGACGTGTCCTTCGCCGATCCCGAGACCATCGCGTACGCGCGCACCGCGCGCAGAATACACGACCTCCGGCTTGCCCCAGGAGTTCTGCACGATGCCCACGTCGCGGATCCATACGCCATGCGCGAATCCGGTGCCCATGCCCTTGACGATCGCTTCCTTGGCGGCGAAGCGCATCGCGAGAAAACGCACGGGTCGCGCCGTGCGCTCGAGCTGGACGCGCTCCTCGGGCATCAGCAGATGCGAGACGAATCGTTGCCCGTGCTTTTCGTACACGCGCTCGATGCGATCGACCTTGAGCACATCGATGCCGATGCCGAAGATCATCGCGCCGCGCGCATCAAGGCTTTCATATCGCCCACCGCTTTGGACAGGCCGTCGAACAGCGCGCGCGCGATGATCGAATGACCTATGTTGAGCTCGACGATCTCCCCGATCGCTGCGATCGGCTCGACGTTGTGATAATGCAGGCCGTGACCCGCGTTTACGGTGAGCCCCAGCGAGGCGGCGAGCTTGGCGGCCGAGCGCACCCGATCAAGTTCCACGCCCAAGGCTTGGCCGGAAGCATTGGCATAGGTTCCCGTGTGCAGCTCCACGACCGGGGCACCCGCGCGCATCGCAGCCTCGACCTGCGCAGGCTCGGGATCGATGAACAGCGACACCCGGATCCCCGCTGAAGCCAGCGCCGCGCACGCCGCTCCGACCCGTGCCGTCTGGCCGGCCACATCGAGGCCGCCCTCCGTGGTGACTTCCTCGCGCGACTCGGGGACGAGGCAGCAATCCTGAGGCTTCACCCCGCAGGCGATCCGGATCATCTCCTCGGTTACCGCCATCTCGAGATTCATCCGCGTCTGCAACAGCTGACGCATCAGCGTCACGTCGCGATCCTGTATGTGGCGTCGGTCCTCCCTCAGATGCAGCGTGATGCTATCGGCTCCCGACTGCTCGGCCAGCAAGGCGGCATGAATGGGATCCGGATAATCGATGCGCCGTGCTTGACGAAGCGTGGCGACGTGGTCGATGTTGACGCCCAGGGCGATGCCACCGGCTGTGCTGCACGATGATACGGTCATGGAGAGCGCCGCCGCATCTGCAGCAGCACCTCGCGGGATTTCAGCGCCCGGCCGTCCAGACAGGCATCGAGGGCCGCGCGCAGCACGCGCTTTGCGTCTTTGAGCGAACGGGCGTCCGCGAACGCCTCCGCCTCGAGGTCGGCGAGCGAGCGGCCGTACACCGCGCCTGGAGTGTCCTCGACGCAGGGTTGCGGACCGCGCTGCGCCTGAAATTTGTAGTATCCGTCGACGGCGATGGGATCTCCTTCGGGCGTGCGCGACAGCTCCAGTCCATAGCCCAGATTATCGAGCAGGCGCTTCTCGAAGCGGCGCAGATGCTCCTCCTCGCCTGCGCCGCCGCACAATGCCTGCATGCAGGCGGCATAGGCGGCGAAGATCTCCGGATGAGGATCGCAGCGCTCGGTGAGTTTCAAAATGAGCTCATTCAAGTAAAAGCCGCTCATCAACCGCTCATTCGGCAATGAGGTCGCGAAGCCGTCGATCTCCGCGCTCACCAGCTGGCACGCCTCGCCTTTGCCCGACCATGACACCAGCAGCCGTTGAAACGGCCGCAGCACCGACTTCAGGCTGGACTTGCCGCCGTTGGCACCCCGCGCAAACAGCGCCAGGCGGCCCTGTTCGTGGGTGAATACCTCGACGATGCGGCTGGTATCGCGGTAAGCGTACTGGTGGAGGACGTATACCGGTGCGAGCCAGACACGGCGCGCGGACGCACGGGGGGACGGCGCCTTCACGGACTCGCTCCGCTCACGGGCGCCCCGCTCACGGACTCGCTCCGCTCACGGGCGACGCCTCCCGCACTGTGCAGCCCCGGTCGCGATGGTCGAAGTCGGGGTCACAGCGTCTCGTACCCGAATTGGCGCAACGCCATTTCGCTGTCCGCCCAGTTTTCCTTCACTTTGACCCAGAGCTCCAGATGCACCGAGCGTTGCCACAGATCGTTGAGCTCGATGCGGGCGAGGCGACCGATTTCCTTGAGACGCTCGCCACCTTGACCGATGACAATGGCCTTTTGCCCGGCCCGCTCCACCCAGATGACGGCATTGATAAGGATGCGCCCGTCCTCATCCGCGAACCGCTCGATCTGCACGTTGATGCCGTAAGGCAGCTCCTCGCGCAACTTCAGGGTGAGCTTCTCGCGGACGATTTCCGCCGCATGAAACGGCTCGTCGCGATCGGTGAGCACGTCCGGTGCGAACAACGGCGGAGCCACCGGCAAACGCGAGCCCACCAGCTCCGTCAGGCGGTCCAGATTATCGCTCGCGAGCGCGGAAACCGGTACGATCCCCGAGGCGGGAACGCGCTGCGCCAGATCCTCGATGAACGGCAGCAATTGCTCTTTCGGCACCACCCGGTCCACCTTGTTGACCACCAGAAAGAGGGGCTGCTTCAGGCCCCGCACGCGCTCCCATACCCACAGATCCTCCTCGGTGAAGCGCATGGCCTCGATCACGAACAGAATCACGTCGGCGTCCTGGGATGAGGAGATGGCGACGCGGTTCATGTACTGGTTCATGACGCGGCGGGTGCTCTCATGCAAGCCCGGCGTATCGACCAGAACGAGTTGCGCCTCCGGGCGGTTGACGACGCCCAGAATGCGATGACGGGTGGTTTGGGGCTTGGCGGTGACGATGCTCACCTTGCGCCCGACCAGTGCGTTCACCAGGGTCGACTTGCCGACGTTGGGACGGCCGACGATGGCGACCATGCCCGCTCGAAACGCGGGCGCGCTCACGAGGCTGATCCGCGCACGGCGGCGGGCAGCAGATCGAGCGCGTTGTGCGCAGCCATTTGTTCGGCACGGCGCCGGCTGGCGCCCTCGCCGGAGGCGGTCAATCCAAACGCCGCCACCTCGCAAGTGACCGCGAATGATTGGGCATGCGCTTCGCCGGTGGTCGCCCGCAGGGTGTAGATCGGCAGCGCCAATCCGCGCGCCTGCAGGATCTCCTGGAGCCGGGTCTTGGCATCCTTCAGAGATTCCGCTTCGGGCAGGCTTGACAGACGTGCGCCGATGATCTGCCTGACTGCGGCAAACGCCGCGTCGAAACCGGAATCCAAGAAAATCGCTCCCACCATTGCCTCCAAGGCGTCCGCCAAGATCGACGCCCGCCGAAAACCGCCGGATTTGAGCTCACCTGGGCCGAGCCTCAAATGATCCCCGAAATCGAGCTCGCCCGCGATCCTGCCGAGCGTCTCGCCGCTGACGAGCGTCGCCCTCAAGCGCGACAAAGCCCCCTCATCGGCATCCGGATGCGCATCGTATAGCATGCGCGCCACACTGCAATTAAGAACTGAATCGCCGAGGAATTCGAGCCGTTCGTTGTGCTCGCCGCCGGCGCTGCGGTGCGTGAGTGCCTGGAGGCATAACCTGGAATCGACGAAGGTGTAGCCGAAGCAGCGCTTCGCCCAGGCTAAAAGCACCGTCTCGCCGGGCGTTTGCACGCCGCGCTCCGCGCCGGGCGCTTGCACGCCGCCCTCTCCGCTCACTGCACCTTCACGGTTTTGTCGAAATGGACCGAGAGCGATACGTTGGCGACATAGGGAACCGTCTGGTCGTAGTTGACGTGCAACTCGATGCCGGTATCTTCCTTGGTAATCTCGACGTCCTTGTAATCCGGAACCTCGATGTCCTGGACCTCCCATTGCTTCGCCAGAGCGTTCACCAGGCGCGCTTGATCGGCACCGTCGCCTTTAGCGTCGGCGGCCGCGGCATCCAAGCTGCGCACCACCTTGAGGTAGTTGAGGTAAACGGGAGTGAGCCGAATGCCGGCGTAGACCACCACCCCCACCAGGGCGAGGACGCACAGTAGGCCGATCATCGTCATCCCTTGCTGATGTCTGCGCATAAACGCCCTCCGAAACGGCCCCCTATTGAATCGCATTACCGATCCGATTCCAGAGAGGTCCGTCACGAGTATCGAGATTAAGCCAGATTCTGACGGCTTTACCCACGAGATTCTGCTCCGGAACGAAGCCCGGCGCCTCCGGATCGCCCTGCCAGCGGCTATCCTTGCTGTTGTTTCGGTTGTCGCCCATGAAAAAATAGTGGCCGGCCGGAACCGACCATTCCCCGCTGGTGACACTCCCCCGGGCGAACATGATCTGATGCCGCTTGGCCCCGAGCTGCTCATAGGCCGTCGGAACTCCGGCATAGTTCCATTGGTTCTGCTTCGGGCCGGTGTACAGGGGGCCGGGTGTCTGCGGCTGCAATACGCCGTTCACGTAAACCTGATTGGCCTCGTCCACCCGGATCCGATCGCCCGGCAGTCCCACCAGCCGTTTGATGTAGTTGATCTTCGGATTCGGCGGCAGTCTGAACACGATCACGTCGCCGCGCTGCGGCGCACCGGTCGGAACCAGCAGCGTATTGGTGACCGGCAGCCGCAGCCCGTAGGAATACTTGCTGACGAAGATGAAGTCGCCATCGAACAGCGTGGGCATCATGGAATCGGAGGGAATTCGAAACGGCTCGAACAGGAAGGAGCGGATCACCAGCACGAGCAGGATGACGGGGAAGAACGAACGCGCGTATTCGACTGCGACGGGCTCGCGCACCCGCTCGGGCGGCGTACCGGCCCTTGCCGCGGACGCTTTGCGCCGCCCGGCGAAGAAAGCCTGGTCGAGACCCCAGATGGCGCCCGACATCGCCCCGACCAGCACCAGCATGAAACTGAAATCCACCGCCTCGTAGCGAAACAACCGCCACAGCATCGCGAGCGCAAGCGCCACGAGCGCGTAGCCCGCGATGCGCGGCAACAAGGGCTCGGTGACACTGGTCGCGCCGGGATCCCGTTGCGGACGCAGGAACCATCCGTCGATCAGGATCACCAGCACACAAACGATCGCCGCACAGAGCAGGACCACGAAAAGGCTGTCGCCGTCATTCACGAAAAACCCCCGACCTTGATTCGAAAAAAACCCGAACACCCATCGTCAGCTGCCCTTCTTGCCCACCTGGAGCACCGCAAGGAAAGCCTCCTGCGGGATTTCAACCTGTCCCACCTGCTTCATGCGTTTCTTGCCCGCCTTTTGCTTCTCCAGGAGCTTGCGCTTGCGGGAAATGTCTCCGCCGTAGCATTTTGCGAGCACGTTCTTGCGCATGGCCTTGACCGTTGCCCGGGCGATGACGTGGCTGCCGATCGCGGCTTGGACCGCCACCTCGAACATCTGACGCGGAATCAGCTCCTGCATCTTGTCGACCAGTTCCCGTCCGCGCTGGTAGGAGTGGTCGCGATGCACGATGAGCGACAATGCGTCGACCGGCTCGGTGTTGATCAGCACATCGAGCTTGACCAGCGGAGCGACCTTGAACGAATGAAACTCGTAGTCGAAGGATGCGTACCCGCGGGTAGCCGACTTCAGCCGGTCGAAGAAATCGAGCACCACCTCGGCCATCGGCAGCTCGTATTGCAGCGATACCTGGCTTCCCAGAAAAAGCATCTTTTTTTGCACGCCGCGCTTCTCGCTGCAGAGCGTGAGCACGGCGCCGACGTGGTCCGGCGGCACCAGGATGTTGGCCGTGATGATGGGCTCGCGCATCTCGGCGATTCGATCCTGAGACGGGAGCTTGGTGGGATTGTCGACGTACTCGATCGAACCGTCCGTCAGCAAAAGCTCGTAAATGACCGTCGGAGCGCTGGTGATGAGCGCCAGATCGTATTCGCGCTCGAGCCGCTCCTGCACGATTTCCATGTGCAGAAGGCCGAGAAAACCGCAGCGAAAACCGAATCCGAGCGCGGTAGACACCTCCGGCTCGAAGTGCAGCGCCGAGTCGTTGAGTTTCAGTTTCTTCAATGCGTCCCTAAACTGCTCGTAGTCATCCGAGCTGACGGGGAAAAGTCCGGCGAACACCCGCGGTTGGACCTGTTTGAAGCCGGCGAGCGCCTCGCGCGCGGGGTTCGCCTCCAATGTGATGGTGTCACCCACCGGGGCGCCGTCGATCTCCTTGATTCCGGCAACGACAAAACCGACCTCACCGGTGTTCAGCGAGTCTCGCGTCACGGGCTTCGGCGTGAACCGTCCCAATTTGTCGATGGTGTGACTGCGTCCGGTGGACATGACTCGAATTTTTGCCCCGGAGTGCATCGCGCCGTTCATGACACGCACCAGCGATACCACGCCGACATAATTGTCGAACCAGGAATCGATGATCAGCGCCTGCAGGGGTCCGTCGGGCTCGCCCTTCGGCGGCGGGATTCGCTTGACCAGGTGCTCCAGCAGTTCTGCGACGCCGAGCCCGGTCTTCGCGCTCACAAGCGCAGCGTCGTCGGCCGGGATACCGATGATCTCCTCGATCTCGTGAATCACCTTCACGGGGTCGGCGGACGGCAGGTCGATCTTGTTGATGACCGGCAGCACTTCCAGCCCCTGCTCCAGCGCGGTGTAGCAGTTGGCGACGCTCTGAGCTTCCACCCCCTGCGCGGCGTCCACCACCAACAGCGCGCCTTCGCAGGCCGCGAGCGAACGCGACACTTCGTACGAGAAGTCGACATGCCCGGGCGTGTCGATGAAATTGAGCTGATAGACTTCGCCGCTTTGCGACTTGAAGGCGAGCGTGACGCTCTGTGCCTTGATGGTGATGCCGCGCTCGCGCTCCAGATCCATGGAGTCCAACACCTGCGCCTGCATTTCGCGAGCCTCGAGACCGCCGCACTCCTGAATGAACCGATCAGCCAGCGTCGATTTGCCGTGATCGACGTGGGCGATGATGGAGAAATTGCGGATATTTTTCATTAGGGAGGTAAGGCCTGGGCAAACCTCCGATTATACCGGTCGCGGTTGGCAAGTTAGGGCTTTAAGCAACTCTACCCTGTCCAGCCTCCCATGACAGACCAATTCGCCGCCGAGAAGCAGCACGGGTATCTTGTGCCCGTAGCGGATCCGCGCTGCCGGATCGGCATCCACATCCCGCACTTCGATGGGATAGCCGCGCGCTGCCGGGATCTGACTGAGTTCCGCGAGCATCTCATCGCACAAAGCACAGCCGGGCCTCGAGTAGAGCAGAAAGCCCGTCATATTGGGTAGTTCAGCCTCGAGGAGGCAGTTATCGGCTCGGACTCGCGCCGAACGACTTGACGGAATGGGCAATGGATTCGACGGTTTGAGCCGGAACTTCGCCCACCGCCGTTACCTGGTGTCCCTGCACCACCGTCGAGAAAGCGAATCCCGATCCGACACGGGCCAGGCCCTGCATCGGCGGCTCCGGCGGGGAACCGGTCGAGTCATTCGCTTCCGAGTTCACCGCCGGCGTGGCTTCGACGAACACCGAGACGGTCGCCAGGCCGTCCGAATAGACCAGGTGAGCCGCGGGGACGGTGGCGCCCCCGAGTGTCTGCGTTCCGGACACGGTCAAGTGGAAACCCGGCGGCAGCTCGCTCGCACGATAGGCAGACAGCGCCGGCACCGCGGTGTCTTCGGAGGCGCCCTGCCGCACCCACCGCATGCCCTCGGTGCGCACCGCGGGAGCGAGATCGGCGTCGGCTATGGTCTCAGGCATCTCGAGCCGCGCAAACAGGATTTGCTCGATTACCTGACCGCGAGCGTCGCACAACTGTGACTTGAGCGGCATGGCGGTTTTTTGATCGAGCCACAAACGGTAACCGAAGCGGTACTGATCCTTGGGATTGACGGCGATGACGCGCGCGGGCCGCCCAAGCACATGAGAATCGGGAAGCGACTCGATCAGGTAAAACTGATCCACGTCGGAACCGAACCGGGGCAGCGAACCCAGGAAAGGTCCCCGAACCTGACGAGGCTCGACCAGCACGGTATGCTGATCGGGCAGGAAACAGGTGAGCTCATCGTGATTGCGTACGAACTCGCGCCCCGATCCGTCGAGGGATTGCAGCCGCTCGGTCACCAATCCGGCTTTGACCCGGTGGACGATCCGCATAGTCTCAACGCGGCCTTCGCTCAAATGAAAGAACGTACCGTCATAGTTGCGTGTAGCGAGGGCCTGATTCATTTTGTCGAGCCATGCCCGCGGATCGTCCGCGGCGATCGAGCGTTGCACCAGGCTGAACGTCAAAACGCCGGCCGCGGCATAGGGCAACAGCCAAGCGGCGCGGTAACGCAACGCGTTCCTCATGGAGCGATGCGCGGATCCCGTGACGACCGCGGTGGCGCAGCATCGTTGCCGACGGTGCGATTCACCGCCGGCAGCTCGACCGCGCGCGAATCCGGGGGAGCCTGTTCATCGGCATCGGCGAGCAGACCCGACAGCACGTTGCTCTGCCCGAGGACGGAGGAATATCGGCTATGCGCGAACACATAGCTGGTGAGCCGCGCGGCCGGCAGCATGGGAGGGGATTCGTCCGCCGGTGCCACGGCGGGAACGGTGTAAGAAAGCGCCTCTTTGGGCTTGGCGACGCTTTGCGCGACGTTTTGCGCCATCACCGGTACCACCGTCCGCACGGAGGGAGCCACCGTCCTCTGCTGGAGCGCCACCACCGCGACCGCCGCGACACCCGCAGCCACCGCCGCTCCGGCGACCGGCCTCCACCAGCGCGGCGCCCGAGCCTGTATCGAGGGCGATCCGCCCGGCGCCGCTTCACCATTGATGGCAGCGTTGACCCCCGCGGCGAATCCACGGCTCAAGGGATAACGGCCGACCCCGCTTTCCGTTCCGCGCAGTATCTCTCCGATCAAAGCATAACGGCCGAAGCTCTCGCGCAGATCCACATCGCGGGTCAGCCGCTTCAGCAGCAACTCGGTTTCCGAGCTCGGCAGCTCTCCATCCAGGAATGCCGAGACTTGCTCACGAATTTGTTCGCTCATGGTTCCTCGGGCCGACCAAGGCCGCCGTCAAAAATGGGTCTCAGCTTCTTGTCTATAGCCTCGCGCGCGCGAAAGATCCGCG
>Ga0182030_10001901_pt1 | contig 43828 bp, 37 predicted proteins | sample 812S3MmetaG_FD_121299 | JGI IMG/M metagenome (GOLD analysis project Ga0182030, IMG submission 121299) | Permafrost microbial communities from Stordalen Mire, Sweden - 812S3M metaG (Illumina Assembly) | ecosystem: Environmental > Terrestrial > Soil > Wetlands > Permafrost | place: Sweden... | reverse complement strand
GCGAATGATATTGTGAGGTACTTTCCTCATTCCCATTTGCTTGGTTTCGATGGTTGTTTTCAGTCGCAGACCAGAGCTGGTCGGAGTTGGTACAGAGCAATCAGTCATTTGATAATGATCTTTTTATTTTCCAGGATATTGTAAGAAGAATTTTGGAGACTGAAACTTGTTCTGCTTTATATGATCTCTTGCTTCTCACTCGGTATTGTTTGGCGACTGATTGAAGGAACAGAAGATTTGCTATTGCTGGGCTACAATCTTCGCTCAATCTTAAGATGAATTATTCGAAGCCTGTTCAAAATGACTATAAAAGGGACGACGTGTCTTTTGATAGAGGGAAATTTGTTTATAATTTCCATGTGTCGGATGCAGTAACATATTGATAGACTGTCGTCGAGAACCTACTTGCTGCATACCGATATCGCGTTCATGAAAGCCAAGCAGAACATTATAGGGGCCGATCTAAATTCTCTTGGAGAACAAAATCCTACCCCCTCAGAGAGGAACGTACCAAAGGACCCCAATACTATCAATGCGCAACAAGGTTTGGAGTTCAGCCATGACCCTGTGTTTGCAACCTAGAAGATTCAAAAGGCCTGGAGCTTAGCAATTATAGAGAAGGGATATTTCTCATTGTTTTCGTCTGATGGCGAAGTTAACCATCAATTTTGTGGATTTCTCGGGGCTTAAACGCCTTTCGTGTTTAGAAGTTCTGGCGATGAGTAAAGCCACCTGTTTACTTCGTGTCACTAAAGTAAGGCTTAATGTGGGCAAACCCAAGTCAAGCTCCTATAAGCGCGGTGGCCTGTGGCTGATAATATGAAGCGAAGGCTAGAGGATTGCATGTTCATTTCTCAAGCTAGGTATTACACTCATAAAGTTGAAAGTGTAGATATTTTGATAAACCAGAAAACTCAAATACCAAACGCCTCTTATTGTTAGCAAATGCTAGCAATACTTTATGACCAAAAGCCAAAGATCCAAATGCTGAAAGTACTAGGTCAGCCTAGTATAGCCTAACCACCTAACGCTTGAACGCATTTCCCGAGAACACACGATAGTTCAATCCAGAGCCAGCCTCAAAACTTAGAGAAGTTTCTCAATGGAAAATGTTATCAAACACCAAGTCCTGTTGAAGCTGGGCCTTCGGAACCTGTTTTCTTCGCAGCTACTTCAGTGAAGACTGGTGGGTCTCCAGCTTTCTCAATATATCCATGCTTCCATACCGCAGTCAATGCCTTTTTGACCCTTTCAGGATTTTTGCGCGTATTGAAAGTAGCTATCTTAGTATTGCCTTCACCGTTCTTCCATGACCACCCGAATTTGGCCGGTTCCTCAGGAAGCATGCCTTCGGAATCGAGCCTGTTGTGTATCGCAATATGAAGAAGATGTCCCTCAGTCTGCGGAGCTTTGCTTGCAGGCCCGTTAGTCCCTACTAAGCCTCCTACTGCCTCTTCCTCACCAGTACCATAGACAGCAGGATCGAAGTTTGTGAGCTCTAGTTGCACTACGAGTATATCAACCTCGTTGACTATGTTTTTGCCTTTGATAGAGTTTATTATTTCACCCTGACGATATGTACTCTCATAGTATGTGGCTTTTGTTTCCGGTTCCTTTTGTGGGGCCCCTGGGGTTTCGCCATCTTTCGACACTGTAATACCTCTAGCGCCGAGATTATTGGGCCGAACGGTGTCTGTACTGGCGCCTGGCGAAAATGCACTTAATAGGCTAGGGTTCGTCCCAATGGAAGCAGACCCCGAGTTTGTATCATCAGGGTCTTCCTCCTTAAAGACTATTTCAGATAGCCCACTGACTTCCCACTGCATTTGTCTCAACCTCAACATGACTTTCGATGGGGATTTTTCCTTGGAACCTCTACGAGTCTGAAAGCTCGCAATTCGACTATCGTCAGCACCAACACTCCATTTCCATTTGAAACGAGCCTCAGGCTCAGGAAGCAGCTTTATTTGAGATTTCTCAAGAGCAGAACGTATTTCATTCTGGTATTTCCATCCTTCAGACTTCCCCATTTGCTTGTCAGCTTCCCCGTAGATGGTGGGGTCGCAGTTCGTGAGCTCTAACTGGATTTCCCAAAGGTCAATTGCCCCTTGGGTTCCCTTGAATGTTGTTTTAGCCCATGTTGCCTTTATTTCTGGCTTTTTGGAAGGAGCACCCGGGGTGCTCGATGATTCTTTGATGTTGGAGTTTGGTTGTGCATCATTACCTCTAGCCTCAAGAGCTTCTGGTTTGCGAGGATTGATGTTGTTAGCATAGGCGGCTACTTCATTCTGGTAATTTTTTACTGGTATACTGTGAACCAGAAGCGAGAATGATAAAAGAGGAATGAGAGAGTAGATTTTCATGATTAAGACTGATAAAGAAACTGGTGCTGCTGGCTGAGAAGCATTCTGAGAGTGACTTTGAGCGAATTTATCTTGTTTGATTTTCACCGAATTCATTGATTTTTCTCTTGATAGTGACTCCACTGTAGTGAATCCATGAGGATGGATGAGCCTCGACCTAACAATAGATTCCAAAGAAGAGGCAGATCTATAAATACTCGCACGATGGGATTTGAGCCGGGGTACATCATTCTGACATAGCCCCAAGGATGATTTTCCAGGGTCATTTATCGTCGGTGAAAATTTCCTATTCAGAAATTGCAACTCCAAGGTCGTATGCAATCTTGACTTGTTCGAACGCCTCAAAGGATTCTCATCTTTCTGCTAGAGCTGCATGTTAGCGCGCAGGAGCATGTAGAAGGTAGGTTGTGATTCGCCTATGAGCTTATCTTGCAGAACAATGCCTGCTAGCGTTCTGCATCCTCCACCACCTTGGGATCATTCTAATTGATCAATTCAAGGTATGTGCCGCTGTGTACTTATACTATTTTGATTGTCAAGTCCCTACAGCAGCGGGTACTTGGAGTAAGAGTCATTGGTTGTAATATTCGAACCAAGATAAAATGGAATTTACCCTACGGCCATAGTACCCACCCAGTCGAATACTTGTAGGAGATTACGCTAGCTCCGGTACCTCCGCGCTTACCTTCACAGCAGGGTCAGCATCTAGTCCCTACCGAGATTCAGGGTTGCTTAGATTAGCGAGAATTGAAAACCCCTGCGCTGGGATGCACATACTAGCATACCTATCAAGCATGACAAGGGTCCATTTATATCCTCCATTTTCTTATCTGCGGCGTCAACTGGCTATGCTGAGGCTGAGCTGATGCATCCTCTGGAACTTCTTCTGCTATTCTGGTACTGATCCTGCTTTTGGGCATAATCTTTCTTTTGGGAATCAATATCTATGTGGTCATTCACTTGTATCATTAGTAAACTAACATAGAAGGCAATATCAGAACTCATATACAAAACCAGCACTCGATCCATCGATCCATGCCAGAAAACACAAATTCTATGGAGCGAAATCATAGAAACTTTGATATTCAGGAGTAGGGAGTCTTTTACAGTCGGTGAAAACCCAGTTGTCCACAGCATCATCAACACCTTAACCAAAGTCAGGTGGGAGAGTCAGCTGCCGTCATTCTTTACTGGCCGTTTCAAGATTGAGAACCAAACATGATGATCGTCATCAGGGGTTTAAACGCTGTCATTTGTCATCACTCTCTCGTATCCACCGACAGAAAATCAAATGCTTCTGCCACTACAAGTCCCATGCACATTCCTGCTTCTTTAAAGAAAAACTAAAGTGACACAGTAACAGCTAATTCTGGTATCCCGATATCGAACCCAGAGTCTCGTCATATCCTCGGAGACGGGGTGACCATTTCCCGTTGTCCATGGCTTGGTTTGCAGAGCTGCAGATGTGTATAAAAAGGCAAGAGAGGAATTAGGGACCCTTACAGTCATCACAAAATCGTTTCCGATGGAGAGAATGTCAATCACTTGATGTGATATGAATACGAGGTGTGATGTTGATGCTGGTGCATATAATGTTAGAGGGTTTATTGACCAGTGCACGGAAAGGAATATTTCATTGCAAATGGGATGAAGATTACTGTGATTTTGTTGACTGATGCCATTATCTTGCTTACTGTTACCACACACAGTATTTCGAGCCAAAAGAAACAAGGGAAGCACCCGGATAAGCACCCTATGGATTACTTGTCAATTTCTAGCGATCACACAAATCGATAGAAATTGGAAGAAAAATCGTCGCGGAAAGTCCTTGTTGATCAAGTACACATGGAATCAGTATTTCGTAGCCCCTGGAAATTCGGGGAAGGAAGGCAGGGGGTTTAATAGTAATCGAAAGGGTAATTGTATATTAGAGGAAACGGTATTGGAATGGGTGAATTCGGTATATTTGGAAGTAGTATAACAAATACAACCTAGCTCTAGATAATAAGTGGTATACGAGTCTACGAACGATGATGATAAAGACCACCTTGATACGGCACCACTACGAAAACCCAACGCCAAGATCTCGAAATTGAACGCCTTCGATGCACCCAGTCACCCCCTCCTCCCCTAATCTGAGCAGGCACTGATGAGGGCAGCATCAATACAATCCCCTGCCACTCGCCAACCTTACAAAGCTATATGGCACATTCTGTCCCACCAACAGCCGCAACATCTCCACTGTCGTAAAAGCGCTGGTGTCCGCAACCCCATATGCCGTCCATCCACTCTGTTCCGCGACCGCCAAGGGATCACCTTTCCTAGGTCCATTCGCCAGATCGACGAAGACTTTGCCTCTTCCTCCATTACTTTCCCCAACTGCTTTGCCATTCGAAAAATGTCTTAGCAAGGGTTGGACCAAGTGAGATTTATCCGGGGGTAAGGCGGAGATAATGGCGAATGGTTGATCAACGCGCTGGACTGACTCAATGGAAGTAAAAGGTTCTACGCCCGATGCGAGTGCGCCTTGAGCTTTAAAGCCAACAGTGTAAATCTTACCGATATTGAGACTGCGTAACGCAAAGATGACGGAAGCTGCGTCTTCACCGTTGCTGGAAAGGATGATGGCAGCGCGGTCTTTGTAGGCGGAAGGAGCGAAATCTCGAGTTAGTGTCGCGCGGATGCCTTTCCATGTTGCATTTTCGCCGATAAAAGATGATGGAGAGGTAGGAGATACAACGATGGTATCGATTGCCCCTATTGTTCGAGCGGCATCAGAGAGCATGGGGATGTAGGGTTGGTTTGCCGCGAGTGGGGGACTGATGTATGCTCCGCCGAAGTTGGGTTGTAAGCAGAATGCTTCAACGGAATGTTTGGGGTTCCGATCAACGGAGGCGAAATTATGAGGGAGACCGAGTTCATTGAAGCATTTCTCGAAAAATGTAGCCTGGGGTGTCGACCGAAAGGAACCAATGGCGTAGATGTTCTTCTTTGGTAGCTGACCCATCGTCGAGAGAGCGCCATTGATTTCGGCGGCGGACATTTGTCCGGGCGCTGCTACTATTGGTAGGAGAGGATGCGTGATAGGAGAGAAGACGGTGTTGAGCGCCCGGGAGAGTTGTCCTAATTGTCCCATGTTGACGGCCGACAAAGGGGGCCCGTTCGGATTATTCGCCTTGATCTGAGAACGGAAATACTCCAGCTCGTAATTCTCCGACATAGAATTTATGATTGTAATCATTTTGACAATGTCGCCATATTTCCGGGATTCTTCAAAGATGTTCTGAGCCTGAAGAGACGGCCACTTGAACGTTCCGGAGAAATCATGGAAGGCGGAGATGATGCGACTGTTGCCCCTCTGTTCGAAAAGCCTGCGCCGAATCTCTTCCGGAAGCCATACCTCCACGTCGATGTACTCACATCCCCACTGAATTGCTCGGTAGAGGTATTGGTAGTATAGCTCCGGGTTATCCATTGGAAACCGGCCATTTTCTCGGGTACATCGGGTAGTGAATATGATGGGCAATTCCGTCCTCTGCCGAAGGAGCATGACTTGCTCCCCAACATAGCTCAAACTTGGGACAGAATTGAATGTCCCGTTCGCTAAAGGCTCCTTGAGGAGGTCCACGCGTATCTCTACAGCATCTGATCCGACTGAAAGGATATCCAAATTCGAGAGCGCGGTCCGTACATCCGGGAATGTAGTGGATATGAAATAAGTCCTTGGTTTAGTGATGAGAGCTTCATGATGACTAATTTGTCCAAGAGTAAATGCAATAAAGCGCGAAAGATCCCGCCGGAAAAATGGGGTCTCCGTATATAAGAATTCGTAGTCGGAGGCGGCGGATAGTTCAGGATCTGGAGGCATTCCCAAGTTCACGCAGTGCGCGTTGATGGTTACCATGAGAAATTTGTTCCTCGGCCCAATATCGAGCTTTGCATCTCTATCCGCAACCCCAATGACGGTTCCATGATCTTCGCTTCCCACTGCTGAAAGCCCTGCGGCCAGACGGTAAGGTTTACCCAGAACGTCTGCAAAGACCGAAACGATCTTTTCTTGTCCTTGCCCATAGATTATCACCACTATCCTTGTGTCCCCAGCCCCAGCCTTTGTCCCATTGATAATTCCATTTGTGCTTTTCGGCCTTGTAGGCGTAGGAGCTGCCTGGAGCTGCTTGGTCGCCATGTAGTTGTGGTAGATGTACCAAAGGAATTAAAGAAGGTCGGGGACTTGAGGGCGTTCGAAGTATTGGGAGGTGGGTGGGGGAGTGGCTAGGTAGCTTCTTGCATATCACAATAATGGTGTCGGGAAATTATCCTACGGATGTAGCTCAAGGCGCAAAGCTGTATGTATGCAGTCGTCAACAAATATATGTTATCGCGCTTATGATAAGCAAATATTGCAGCACCTAAGCTTCAGGGTCGTCTCACACTCGAGACTGTTGTACTGCATGGCAACTCGTGATCCCGAGGTCCAGGTCTGGATCCAGTAGTAGACATCCGTGGTCAAGATGAAGTCTGGTAGATGACCGTGCAGGAGCAATAGGACGGATATTCTAAGTCGCCGTTGAAAAGTTTCCCTTTAGAAGAGTTTCCGGCAGGAGATTGTAGTGCAGACAGGAGACACATTGGAAATCCGCCGGAGGATTTTGTTTGGAAGGGAGGAGTGATTGGACCTTCCTACGCAGTGGCAGGGATTGAAATTTCCCAGCCTGTTGAATTGGTGGACGGTAGAAATGGAAAAATACAAAAAGCTCTGGACAAGAGTCTCGGTGTTGATTGTTCCACCGACGACGTTGGTTCTTACAAAATGTCCTGCATATGCTTTTTGGACGTTGATCTTTGGTAAAGACCAGGTCATTGGCGAAGTTTGGGGGTGGAGTGACAGAAAAGATGTGGAGAAGCACGGTCGGCCAGGGATTGAAGAACTTCCACCAATGATAGTTTAGCTGGCAACTGTACCAGCAATTTGCAAGTAAGTTGAAACGTAAGGGAGAAAAGACAACAAATGCATTGAAGTGAATGGCCCCGGGCCCAGATAAGGATAATACTGGTAGATATGAATATAAAGCTCCTAGGGTTGCACTGTCATTAATATGTCCTATAGGCATACTGCTACCAAAATGCAGTACCCGTCCCCATTTGTGAGGCGAGACGGAGAATTAATCCCTAAGCTCAGGCTAAAAACAACCTGTCAATTCCAAGAGATGCAAGTAAGTCGCTTTGACCTGCCAGATATTCTCCATGTGGAAGCGATCGTTGGAGGAATTTATGCAATATCACCTTAAATGAAGGGATATTCTCCTTGCAGCGAAAAAAAGGATTCTGTGGTCGCGGCCATGATCTGAGGATCTGTCTGATCGCGGGGTTGTTGTCTGGGAACTGCTTCAAGTCTTTCTCGCATCCAAGATTGCGGGGGCAAGCCGGAGTGAGGAGAATTATTAGTCTTTCTAGGCTCCCGATCTTCGTTTTCGCAACTTGCGACAGCTTGATGCAATTCGGACAGCTTGATAAATTCAGGCAGCTTGATACTTCGGACTGCTTAATAGTCTAGCCCGCTTTATTAATTGAGGGACACGAGAGAGAAGCCTAGTAGCTATTCTCTAGTGTTTGTTATCACAATCCTGGCTTCTGTGTTGATTCACGACACTCGGAGTTCGCTGTCCGATTTTACGAGTGGCATAGTTATTCTATTGGAAAGCAAGTTATCGAGGGATCTCCCTAGTAAGGAGACGAAGTACACCAACTGCTGTCTTCTTTTAAAGCAGGACTGGGAATGCACAGTGTCAACAGCTATACAAATGTGTTCTTCCAGCCGGTTGAGTTATAGGGCACGTTTCTTTACTTCATTCATTTGCCCTCCGTTGATTTGGGACTACTATTAAGTAGCTATCAGTCTCATCCTATCGGTCTCATCCGGGGCTCAAGAACGCTAGAACACCCCGAGACTCCGCGAAGAACACAATCATTTCTACGCTTGTCACACGTTTTAATTAAAAAACCGGCCGCCGTCGTCATAGTGGTATCCACGACCCCTCACAACGCCTCTTCCGTGCCAACTTTCAACATCGAGTGTCCATATCGTCCACTTCTTGATCGCCGAAAGAGCCTACCGTTTCGATGAAGTTATGCTTTACATTGTCCACAATGTCTCCGAAATGCCACCGCATGTTTTCCCTAACGTTGTATGTGTCCCGGAACGAGCGGACATCTGTAAGCAGTATAAGAGGCCGTCATTTGCCGGCCAACATGAAAAATGGAGACAAGTCACGTTTTTGAGGCTGAGGACCTGGCCGGACTTCTGCCGAACCACACCGTTGCACCACCAAAATCTCTTCCCGCCAAAAACCAAGGACGAACGCGACGTCATCAACATGTTCTAGGACGAAACCAACCCAAAAAACTGAAGTGGACTTTCCTTTGAGGCCGTAAGGTAGAGAAGAATCCTAGGCCAAGACTAGTTGCGCAGCTTTGCTCTCATCTTATAGGACGTTTGACAGGTTTTGACAAGCAAGGGGCAGTTTTGGACCACTTTGCGAGATAGCAGTAACGCATCCTCGCCGTCACTCACCGGTCTGCTGATCAGAGTACGAGTAACTAAGTATACGATCTCCACTATGTAGCCCCAAGATGGCTTCATGGAGCAGCCCTCGGGGGCCGTTCCGCCGCTGTAGGTATATAGCCTTCTTTCGCCCTTCTCCTTTCCTTCTCTTTCTCTTCCCTTGATCCCCACACTCCGTCAAAATGAACAAGTTCAATCCCTTCAAGAGTCGCAATGCGGGCACAAGTGGCACAAGTAGCACAAGCACCGCCGTACCTTCACCTACAGGCTCTATGCACCTACCGGGAGCTCCTACCGAAGCCGTCACTGGGGATATCAACCGCAATGTCAACTATCCTGAGAAAGGCCACGGAGCCAGCAGAAACAAAATTCCTCACGTCACAATCCGCACAATAGTAATGGCTATCCTCGTTGCCATGGGAGGATTCATCTTCGGTTATGATACCGGACAGATTTCCGGATTCTTGGAGATGCGCGTCTTCTTGGAACGATTCGGTGAACAGACTCAGGTCTCTGATACACACCCATTTGGATACTATTTCACCAATGTGCGCTCTGGATTGATTGTTGGCCTGGTATGTTTTTTTGGTACTCCTTTCTTGTAATCTGCTGACCTCAAATAGCTGTCAATTGGTACCCTTATTGGTTGTCTGGTTGCTGGCCCGCTCGCCAATCGATTCGGACGCAAATGGTGCATTCCTCCTTGGTGTCTCGTCTTCTGCATTGGAGTTGTTATACAAGAGGCGGTACAAAGTGGGGAATGGGTTGGAATTGCTATGGGCCGTTGGGTTGCTGGTCTAGGAGTTGGTGCTCTCTCCGTCCTTGTTCCTCTATATATGTCCGAAACCTCACCTGTACCAGTCCGTGGAGCCGTTGTATCGTAAGTTGTTCTCAGACTCAATTTGTGCTGTGCTTATATTTCAAAAAGCTGCTACCAACTGTTTATCACTATCGGAATCTTCACTGCCGATTGCATCAATTTCGGAACCTATAACTACAGCAACACTGGATCTTACAGAATTCCTATGGGCGTGGGCTTCATTTGGGCATTGATTCTCGGGACGGGAATAATCTTCCTGCCAGAATCACCACGACACGACTGGAATCACGGCAGAACGGAACGCGCTCAAACTACTATGGCTAAGTTCTATGGCCTGCCTAACGAACACCCAATGATTATGGAAGAATGCGCGGAGATTGAGAAAGTTCGGGCGGAAACCCATGATCATGATCATCCCTGGTATGAAGCTGTCACCGGACCCAGAATGTTCTACCGCGTAGCTCTCGCCATGACATTGCAGATGCTACAACAACTTACGGGTGCCAATTACTTCTTCTACTACGGAACAACGATTTTCCAGGGAGTCGGTATCGACAATTCGTACGTTACAGCCATGATTCTCGGAGGTGTTAACGTCGGAGCCACCTTCTTCGGTGTCTACATGGCGCGTCACTTCCGCAGACGTGAATCTTTATGGATCGCCGCTCTTTGGCAATGCATGTGCTTCCTCGTCTTCGCTTCCGTTGGTCAATTTCAGTTCAAGAACGCCCCCGAGGGTTCCGCAACTGCTAAAACATCGGGAACCGTCATGATCGTCTTCGCATGTCTCTTCATCGTCGGCTTTGCTACCACCTGGGGTCCTCTCGTCTGGGCTTGCATCGGTGAAATGTTCCCCTACCGCTACCGAGCCGTTGATATGGCGTTTGCTACTTCCGCAAACTGGTTCTGGAACTTCATGCTCGCGTTCTTCACACCTTTTATCACGGGCGATATTCAATACGCATACGGGTATGTTTTCGCCGGGTGTAACCTAGCGGCATTTGTGGTTGTGTATTTCTTCCTTATTGAATCGAGTGGGAAGACGCTAGAGGAGGTGGATCAAATGTATTTGTTGCATGTGCCACCGAGACATAGCGCGAAGTTTGAATTTGATGAGTCGACGAGGGATATTTATACGGATAATATGCAGCTAAGGAATAGGGGTAGGAGGACAGTCAAAGTGGATGAGGCGAACAGGGAGGGGGTGTTGCAGAAGGAAGGAACTCTTCAAGGCGATGATACCAAGGTTTGATTTATTCTTCTGGGGGCGTTGAGCTGTATTATATGGGTTGCATTTGCTTGGAGTTTGAGAGGGGTGGTTCTTGGAGAAGATAGGTTGATGATTTGTATTATATCAAGGGAGATGAGATGAGACCTATTTTAGGGACGTTTACGAAGAAGTCAAAAATGTTACATATCCTTTTCGTGATGAAAAGAATAATTCCTCTAAGCCAATAGTTCGACATTCACATCCTCCGCCGAACATCCCGGATCCCTCGGATATGGATTGGAGGATCTAGTGATCAGATCTGTGCTAGCATAGCTAGTGCAGCGCACTTCAAAGTGCCGTCGGGGAGTAATTTGTGAATCCCACATAGTGACATCTGCCAAGGTTCCGACAGTCTGGGCAGGAATCAGAAGTTTTGGTGGCCAGTTAAACGGAGCATTCCATTGGCATTCAAGTCGCCGCTGGAAAATAGCCAACCATTCAATGCACTACTCTCCTACTTTCGTTTCGGACCCCCAAATCGCAGGATCAGATCATGACTGCAGCTAGGGAATCCGGCACAGATCAGATCCTTGAAAGGCCAGAGGAATTGAAGCTAAGTAGCAAGCAATTCTTTGAGTCCATCCCATGGAGTCTGGAGACCCCCGCAACTTCAGGCTGGCTCTAGATCAATGTAGTCCATGATTAATCACCCCAGATCCATCGATTATCCGACGACCTCCCACATCTAAGTTCCACGGCCCGGCATGATTTGTACGGGAATAGCCGTTTGTTTTCCCAGCCGGCATTTCACCCCAGTCTTACAGCTTCGTTGAATATAGCCTGATATTGTGGATACTAGACCATCCTCGATCTACATGAGACTACCCTCATGAACATTCGTGGGATGTAACTCAAGCAAGTTCCTTATATCTCCAATCTCTCACAAAAGAATACTCACTTCAATTGGCTAAAGATTTTCGATTATGTGGTAGTGAATGTATGGGCAATATGAATCCATGTAGGAGAATGGAAAGGCCAAGAAAATATAGGTGGTAGCATCACGGAAAGGAAAGAACAATTAGGATTTGGGTATTTAGGAAGTAACAATACATCCAAATATTGAATAACATGTTTTCTTTCACTGTCACAAGTCGTTGTTGTCTTATCTTCGCCCGTTTGTCGTGTTAAAATTCACCGCTTTGAACCAGGCAATATTCAGACGAGAATTTGCTTTCTTTTCGATTCCATTGACCTTTCAATCCCGTAAACATCTCGTCTTGATCAATCTTCCACCAAAAATTTCGCATTTTCGTTACTTTACAACTTAATCATACACCCACCAATATTTCTCCAAATTCTACTGAGAGATCGAGCCAGACAAAATGCGGGTCTTCTTCTCCACCATCGCAGCCCTGACTGCGTTGACCTTTGGGGTCGCTGCTCCATCCGGACCGATCGCTCATCCATTCTCAGATGGAATTTTCAAGAACCGCAATAACGATCTCACTCCCTCTTCTCACCTTGTTGCGCGTCAAAATTTCGGCTCCCCCAACGATACTAATGTCATCCATTGTGCTTGCAAGTCATCCTCTTCGCAATCACCTTTCTATACTAACTCCATATCTCCTGTAGTCCACGGTCCTTGCATCTCATCCGCAACAAACTGGGCCGACTGCCTCACCAAGTACAAAAACATCACCTGCCCCACCGAATACAACAGCATTGTACAAAGATGCCTTTTTGATCCGGGATTCAACTGGTTCGAGAATTATGCATACAATCTTTGGGTAGGTGTTGCGGTCTGATAATTGGGGATTTTGGGCACTGATGATGGGGGTTAAGGATTGTGCGGTCTGTGTTGAGAATGGAACAGGTAGTGATGCATTCTCCAGCAGGATCAAGTCCTATACAGACCCGGTATGTTGTTCCCCTACAACTTCGCATATAAAGCGGGACTGAAACATAAATTTCAAGGCCGCAGCAGGAACACTCAGCATTCAAAACTTTACAAACCAGCTCTACCATTTGAGCAATCGATTCAACTTCCCCGTGGAGTTCCCTTTCGCTGTGCTGGCCAACCATAGCAAGGCCGACTATCCTTGGCCTCAATATATGCATGAAAATATTCAGCCGGGAGACAATTGCTCTACAACTTACCTTAGAGGCGCAAAGTAATACTAGCTAGCAAGGGCCTGGCAGGTGCGTGCAATATTTCCCTTAATCATCCCAGCTCCGAATTCTTCTAGATAATGTACGATTTGGGTCATATTTGAAGATAAGAGTCTGAACTAACTTCAAGATTCCAGGAAGTTGCACTGGAGGAGTGGTTGTGTATTCCGGCATAGCTGATCTTCGAAGTGGGTCATGGATGGTGATGAATTTCTCGATGACATTATGAAACGTCGAGACGGAATAGGCTAGGGAAATAAACGGCATGACTTTGACAAATCTTCCAATGTGTACCTCTCATGTCTAGTGACGAGCTTTAAAGCTTTCCAGCACCTTCTGATATCAGACATTCTGAAATGGAAAAGTCATATCGTGGTGGGGAAGCGAAGAGCGGCTCAGGGGCATCTCCTAAATCTTTATCCGAAAATTAGTGCCTTGAAGCCTGAGACAAAACCTCTACTTGCCGACCAGATTGCCAGCGGCGCGCCATCGTTCGATTCTTAACCATCACAAGATGAATAACCGCTCCAGAGCTACACAATCAGGCGTCATCATGTATACCGATTCTGGCTCCGAAAGTGCTGAACTTGGTGCCGTCAATGGCTCCTCGTATGTATCGCTCGTAAAGGGCGTTCGTAAAGGACCGTGATGGAATGCCGGGTCCATCAAGTTCTCCTCAATAACGTAAGACTTCAAACGAAGGTGAGATATATCTACTTTCGCGCTTCTCATCAGGTAGGGAATATTTCCATTGTGCTACCAAATTCTCTTCTATCGCTCTTACCCTTCGACAACACCTACTTTTCTTTCCGCCATACAAGCTACAAAACATGGCAAGCCCTCAATTCCACGTCGCCATTGTAGGCGCAGGTCTGGGCGGACTCGCAGCAGCAATCTCTATTGCGCAAACGGGCCACAAAGCTACAATTCTAGAACAAGCTTCAGAGCTCGGCGAGGTAAGACCCTTTCCCCCCTCGTCTCATTTCAGAATGCTGAACAAACGCGAAGGTTGGAGCAGGAATCCAAATACCACCCAACTCCTCGCGGATTCTTCGCCAATTAGGCGTCCTCGGCCGCATCGAATCATGCTCTGTCCGCCCTCACGATTTCGTCCTCCGCTCATACAATAACGGACAAGTTCTTTCCACCCAACCTACTCTACCATACTGCGAGCAGAAATACGGGGCACCATATTTACATATTCACCGCGCGGACTACCATCATGTACTCGTAGAGAGAGCAAGGGAACTGGGCGTCGAGATACTCCTCAGATCCCGCGTTACAGGGATTGATTTCGAGACCCCCAAAATCACATTGGCGAGCGGGGTAGAGTTTAAGGCAGATTTGGTAATTGGTGCAGATGGTCTAAAATCAGTATGCAGAGAGACATTGCTAGGAAAGAAAGATCCGCCACGTTTGACGGGCGACCTGGCATACCGAATCGTTGTTCCCGCATCAGAAATGCGGAAAGACGATCGCTTGAAAGATCTGGTGAATAGTCCCGCAATTACTATCTGGATGGGGCCGGACTCGCATTGCGTGGGATATCTACTGAAGGGTGGAGATTTATACAACATGGTTCTAGCGTGCCCAGATAATCTGCCAGAGTTAGTGAATACAGCGAAGGCGGATTTGAGGGAGATGCGAGAGTTGTTTGCAGCTTGGGATCCTAGGTTGAAGAGGCTGCTGGAATTGGTACAGGAGACGAGTAAGTGGAGGTTGCAGAATAGTGAGGAGATGGCGAATTGGGGGCATGAGAGTGGAAAGTTTGCGTTGTTGGGGGATTCGTGTCATGCTACTTTACCATACCTGTGAGTTCCTCTTCTCCTAAAGACTATTGAAACGAAGCTAATTAAGACTGGTAGGGCTTCAGGCGCAGCCATGGCCATCGAAGATGGTTACTGCCTCGGCCGTCTCCTCTCTCTCTGCCAAACCTCCTCACAACTTCCCGATATCCTCACAATCTACGAATCCATCCGAAAAGCTCGTACCACGCGAATAGTGAAGGAATCAAGCCTCAATCAACAAATATTCCATATGCGCGATGGTCCAAAACAAGAGGAGCGAAATCGACAGTTGCTGGAGTATCAGGATGAGCCGTTTGAGGGATTCCCGAATAAGTGGCGGGATCCGGTCTTTCAAGAGTGGCTTTGGGGGTATGATTGTGATGTTGAGGTGGAGAATGCTTGGAGGAGGTACGAGAGGGGCCAGTTCCCGCTTACGGTTGGAGGGTTTAGGAGTCGGTTGTGATTGAATTGCAAGCTATTGCGTTAGCTTATGGCGTTAGGGATAAAGCGTTGAATATCACTTCGTTGAGTTCTCGTTAACATCTGTGGATTTGAAGTGAAATGATATGCACTTGTTCCTAGAAAGTATCAGAATATCTCCTCTTCTCTTGTGCTGTGGGTATAACCTTTTGTTCGAGCGTTATAGAGCCTTTGAAACTATGGGAAAGTGAATAGAAATTGTGTCAGGAATCAGATTGTATCACATTGAAACTTTAGTCAGGAAAACTATTTTGGTCATTATCAAATTACCAATTATATGTCTGGGATCTAATGATTCAAATCTCGAGATTAAACTCCAGAATCTAAGCGGGCATCATGTCGAATAAAGTGGTTTCTTCGATATTGTCTGCTTGAACACCTGCAATGCCAGCTCCGGCTGGAAGGCAGGTACTTCATGACCAGATTCAAACACCCTCAGCCAGCTTAAGTTCTCCACGGTCTTGAACTCCCCTCCTACTTTACCGTTGACTGCGTAATTAGTCACTTCCTTCTCTTTGAAAGCCGGCTGCCCTGCATAATCAATCGTTTGTACTGATGCAAACCCCCCAAACCAATCACAGACCGAGTCTGCATCACCAGCCCAGATAACAGTCGTCACTCCAGATCGCACGACGGAAGAGAGATCCGGGATGAAAGAGCGCTCATCTGGGTATGTTTAGTCAAAATATCTAAGTCAGATAGAAATAAGAATAATTACCGTCAGCAAATGCTGCAAATAGAGTGTCTACCGAGTCTGTACACTCCTCGTACAAAACTTTGGCGCCGATCGCCTTCTGGATAGCTGGATTTTGCAAATACGTAACGTATGTTTCTGGCGGAAAAGGATTCTCGCTCTTTTGACGGATGTCATAAGGATCGATATCGGGGTAATAAGCGCTATACTGATCGTCCACGGAAAAGCAGGCGTTGCGTGCGGCTTCACACTGCGCTACCTCTCCTGTGGCACTGGTACATTCTTTGAGCGGTGGCTCACAAATATCCACAATATCTTTCACATAGGCAGTGGCGATAGATTCATTGATGAGAGGATAGTAAGTGTTATTGACGGAAAAGATAGGGTATTGGTATTCTTGAATAACGGCATCGTACCAGCCGTTATTGATACCAAGAGCTACAAGGTCGATTATTTGACCTTTGACGTGCTCTTCGATGATCGCTTGATTTTGAGATTCGAAATAGTAAGCAAATCCTGACTATAGTCAGTACAGAACCCTCATGGGCTTCGTCAGACTCACCGGGCCCATAATGCCCGCCGTACGACTCGGTAAAAAGGCCGAATTCACGGCCTCTATACCTTGGGAAATTTGCAAAGAAAGCCTGGAGTAATATCCACACCAAAGGAGCTGCAGCGATAGTCCCATCAACTGTGTCATTTCCATATGAAAACCCTGTCCCGATTGGCTCGTCGACATATAGCAGATTCGCATATTCGTTCCAGCTATATGGGTTTAGAACTGGTTCAGATGTGTTACCGTTGAAGGTACAAGGTCCGTTTTCCTGTGATACTGTCAATCATAATGATCCGTACAACTGACATTCTTGGTCATACCTGGAACAGGCCTATCATTGAGGAGCAGCCCGGACCGCCATTGAACCACAGTGCCAGAGGAGCGGTCTCGGGGTTATGTCTTGCTTCGAAAAACCAGAACCACATGCTCTGATTCTCTGGACAGGTATTAGCGGGGGAATAGGGACGAATTGGACGGGGTTGAACTTACTGCCGACTGAAACATATCCTGAGTACTGGTTCACGCCTGGGGTCGTCTCGCAGATTCCTGAATTTGTCACAAAATCAATTGTTGCCCCCGTCGCATCATGCTCGAAAACAGTGTAATCGACGCCATCTCGTTTGACATAAGACCGTTTCCCTTTGAGTTCAGGTGGAACATCACGGCCGGCGTTGAATGCATGGACTTGGAACCCCAGAATGAGGGCCACCAAACCTAAGCTGAGCCTGAGTTGTCGCAATTGAGAGAACATTGTGCTTAAACTTCAACTGAAAGCTCAATTGAAGAAAAGTTCATCTCGTATGTCCTTCGACCGCCTTATGAACGGAGACCTTACCCCACCACTGGGTCGCACGCCATCATATGCAATAACACTATCAATATAATTTGCAGATTGTGCCTTACGATTCGATTGCCATGATTCGCTTTTGTACTCATCCAGACCTGCAAGTATCCTTGATGTTGCAGAGAAATGTCTCTAACGAGAAGGTACGAATAAGCTCACCAGCTTGGGGGGTTTTTTGGTGCATCAGCCGATTTTCAAGCTTCAGTCATAAGCTTCAAGGTACAAGCCGGTCGTCTTCTCGGGAAAAGATAGTGGGGTAGAAGTAAGCCTAGCAAGTAAACCGTAGATGATCCCCGCATCTGCATGCAAGGGGCCACACCTGCCTGTTCTGGATGGATACGACGCAGTTAGCGGAAATTCGTGACTGTTGCGTGATGATCATACCCTAGTATATGGTTATATGACCGGTTACACCTCAAGGTTTTACGACCGATCACACACTTGGATTTGTCAAATGTAATACTGGGTAAGCCGAAGGGCGGCGGATCGTCCGAGATGGAAACCCAATATCAAAGGGCTGTTTAGTGTATTTCGAAGTCCTGAAGTTGATGCTTCCCTTCTACAAACTCTTCCATACCTTTTCCATACATATATTCGGAAACAAATGCTGCACCATGTAAGATATAGTGACCCTCGCGTGGCCGTAGGATTACTGGGACTGAACATCCAAGAAAGAGACAAATCATATCTCCTTGCTCGGCAGAAGCTGGACACAACCCGACCAATTTAGAATTTGATATAAAAAACCGTCGATGCCTGCTCTGTTGTGTAGCGCGACTAATCCAGCTTCTGGCCCTCCATATCTCAATCGTATATTTATTCTTCATCTCCAGCAAATGGGGATCGATCTTTTCATCAGGACAGAATTCTTCTGCCAGCGTTGCAATTGCCGCCAGGATCCTATCCATCAGCTCTGGGATACTATAATCTGGCACATCCCCAAAGGAAAGCTTGTCCCAGAAGAGTGGCCTACAGAAGTCCTCCACCTCTGCTGAATGCGATCCTGGAGTAGCTTTCCACAGCGCATACCACCTAAGTAGAATGGGAATGCCAGTCTTCATGTCATAAAGATCTTGAATCGTAGCCCTCTGTCCCGTATTTTCAATAAGACTCAGAGAGTATTCTAAATGATATAGCTAATTCTACTACCATCCTGTGGATTTACTTCCACCAGCACCTGAAGTATCATCCCTACGACCTCCACCCCTCTTCCCAAAAGTACTTTTGAAGAACTGGCTACCCTTCTTCGCTAGTTGTCTAGCAGTTCCCGGTTGTGATGCTTGTTGCTGAAGACTGAGACCACCTATCTGCTTGTGCAGGGCAACACCCTTTCCCCGAATCTTGTCCCACTCAACTCCCAACACGGCCTCATAAAGAGGCGAGAGATCATGAGCAGCACAAACTTCTCCATCACTTCTCTTAGCAGCAAGAAGATTGAGGTCATCCTGCAAGGCGCCGTTTTTGGTAGGAATGGTCAAGATCTTCTCGCGGATGTTCTCTTCAAAGTATGGCTTGCCAAGATAGTATGCATGTCCTGTTTGATCAAGCCTGTTTCGCGCAGCTTTATCACCGCTGAATTTGCGAAGATCGTGTATGAAGTTCTGACACGACTGTGTGAAGTTGGGAAACTCTTGCGAGAGACTGGCCAGAATAGCTTCGCGAGATCCTCTAATTCTGTTGTAGTCGTTCCAGAGAGGAGAAAAGTCCTTTTCCCAAGCACCGCGGATGAGCGATCGCTGCCAAATGTCTGCCGTGAGCTGAACCTTTCGTATAGTTCTATTGGGGCCGAAGCATTGCACGACGATGTCGATGAGAGATTTCCATCTTCGAGTTGAGAAGTGATCCAGCCTAGAATTTGTGTTAGCTAGAAATATACAAATCAGCGCAGGCGATTTCTTACAGATGAGATACTCTTTGGTGAAGGTGATGAAGTCGCCATTGCCCAAATCAAGAGTTACCATCTTACTCTCATCTTCAATCTCTTCCATTGTGCTAACATCAATCGTGCCAGATGCATGTCGAGGCGCCGGCTGAATGAAGATCTCTGGAACAAGCGCGCCACGAGAAATCTTTCTTCGCTCGCGGAGAGAGTTTTGATGGCTGGGAGAGCGAGAAGTGTTTGGCGAAGGCTCGTTGATACCGCGGACTAGAATCGTTACGACATCATCTTTCTGACAGTAGAGATTGTATGTGACCACGATGCTCTCATCGCTGAGCAAGCGAACAGCTGCAGCCATGCTTGCAGAGTGTAGATAAAAGGCGAACTTCTGGACTTCATCTTTGACATTGAGAATGGTGAGAATGTTTTCGAAATTGATGCCACTTCTCCTGACATCCGCGAAAGTGTACTGATGCTGCACGAATGTTGGCAGATTCATGTCTTCCTTGAGGAAGAACCAGAGTTGCTCATCTAGAGCGGTCTTGAAAGGTGAAGACATGTAGTTAGCATGGATCGAAGGTGATTTGGGTCGCAGAAGTGCAGAGAAGTCTTAGAGAAGAGATCGCGAAACTGATAGATAAAAAGTTGTAATATTGAAGTCGCAAAATCATCGAGAATCATCAGGGTTGGAGGAATAAGATCGAGGGGGTTGAATCTTGAAGTGTTATAGAGCTTCATGCTCCCTCACCCACCCGTACTGCCGGCAGAACTAAGTTCACCGCCTCAAATCTTTCCGCTTAGAGCGGACCGCCAATCTACAATGAACAAAGAATTTAATGCCTACTAACTGGAATCGGCAAGCGTATGCGTCATATGCTACCTAGCTAGATGCTTCACAGTTTATTTTCTAACCATTATCTCAAAAGCTGCGCTTTAACATTCCCTTCCCTAAATCCCTACTTAAAACAAGATAATCAAGATGGCCAAATCGAAGGTACCTGCTACTACGAGAGAGAAGCGATCTAGCACCTCAACATCAACTCTGTTGAGTCTCCAGTCAAACTCGGAGATCTGGTACAAGGTAAGCACGCCTCTCACCCTATTAACATATATGCTAATGGTAGCAGATTCACATCCTACTCTATGATCTCTGTAACATCGCCAGTGACCGAGCCGCTGAAGCACGTACCTTAGCCACAACTGATGAGCTATACATTAGCGGCCCTTACTTCTCACCCGAGGAAGCCATGATTATTAAAGCTACACTGGTTTCGCCCCCATCGCTGAACGAGATCCCAGAATTTGAGTCTCTCTGTATGGATAATCCCAACGAAGTCGATGGAAGCAGCAAAGAAGTACCAACACCCGAGACAATGTCCATTGAAGCCGCTATCAAATATTGTCTCCAAAATTTCTTTGAAAAGCGCAGAGCAAGTGGTGATGCTCGACCATGTGGACCCCATGACATGGGCCCAATTTATCAAGCAGTCTTTGGCATTACGAAAGAAGATTTGAAGAATGAGAAGTTCTTGAGCAGGTTGAGGAGGACCGGTCTTGGCCAGTCAAAAGAGAAACAGAAGAATGCGACTGAGAGTGTCTCTGGCAAGCAGAAGAAGAAGAAAGGACAGAAGGGCTAGGCTTGGAGAGTTTGGGGTAATAGAGTTTTATCTAAAGCTTCCCAAAGCATGCCACAGAGGTCAAAACAGCCCACCGTATTCTGATTTCTGAGGCTGAAATACTCTTTGACAAGAGGGATCCAAAATCTGCTTCGGCAGGAACCCTGTAAGGGAGCAGAAACGGATTTCCGGGCAAAATCCGGTAAGGAAACTGTAGTCAGGGCATATAGGAGGCTAAAATGGATTCTATATTATGGTGGGCAGGCTGACTTAGGGTGTGGTCAAGATAGCTTAGGCTCTACTTAGCTCTGCTCAGGCTCTACTCCGGCATGCTTATCCTTAGCTCAGGTTAAAGCAGCAGTTGCTCGCGTCTGCAGACTAAAATGGAATCAGCGAAAGGGAAAATCAATTCTGAGTCTAGGGGCATTTTGATGGAGAATTTTTCATAGCTACATCTTCCTGAGCACTATTCTTTCGTACCAGCCTCCCCAGCCCCATTCTACAATGTACGTGTTCTTTTCATAAAGAAGACCTTCTCTGAATCAACCTTGATGGGTAGCCCTCAAGGTGGCGTTTTTGGACGCCATTTTATCAGCACGTACCAAGTTCCTACACTATTATCTAACAAAATTCCAAACTTGAGGCTTTGAATCCTCCAGGAGCATGCTAGGAAAGCAGGCTTAGAAGAATACCCCTTCCATAGCCTATCATGGACTACAGTTCTATAACATAAGCTAGCATCTGGTAGCTTTTAAACGTCGTGTGCTTTCTAGCTCGAGAAACGATAGGATTCGACACCTATATTTGTCCACTTTCTACCATTCCTTCACACTTGGGAGATTCTTGATCTAGAATACAGGGTTAGAAAGGAACGCGAGATCAGGTCAGAAAGGGCTTAAATACGTTCTATTTTTGCCAAGAACAGTTTATCCAAATGCATTCTAGTAGCTTGAGAGGGGAAAATCGTATAAATAGAACATACGGAGAACGACTTTGAAATTCAATTCTCAGGTTACAAAGCAGAAGGTTGCCTGCGTTTCTACTTATCTCGACATAGAAAGCCTGACAACAAGTCGCTTAGATACTTGGAAGGGATGGGCCAAATCATTGTTGAGAGTTTCAACCATTCTCGTCTCCTAACACTCTTCTTTATTCTTCTGTTTCCCTCCTCTTCGATATGTCTCGACCCAAGGGTATTGAGTCATAGCGCATCTTCACTCTCTGCAAGAAAGTTATTAGATGATCATGGTATCAAAAGCAACCAAGCTCCAGGCTCGTCACAAAACCCTGTAAGAGACGAAGATGAGATTGAGATGATACCGCTTTCAGTTGATGGCCGCATTTATTCTGCGCAAAACACCAACTCTCAACCAATGTTTCCAAGTGGAGACGTCATCATCGACCTATCTCTTTGTTTACCTACAGACTCTGCGTCTCAATCCAATGACTTTGACTACAAATCCAAGCCAAAAGGTCAAAAGTGCAAGTCAACTGTGCAAAAGCTCAAACAAGTCACATCTTGGCAACAGATTTTCCAACTCGGTACTGCGGCTGTATCTTACGTTGCTGGGGCTGGGGTCGGCCACGAAGTGTTAAAGGACCCATTTGGAATTGCAGAAGGTGCACTAAACCTCCCACTCATCGTCTCACAGCTGGCCGTTATTGGCACGGAAGCGTTTCTAATAGACAAAACCGTATACACTTGGGATCCTTTTGCGGTCGCTCAGCTTCTTGAGCAAATTACCATCGTTGCCGCAGCCTTCTCTCTCTTGTCGCAACAAAGCCTCGATATCATGTTTAATCTAAAGAAGTTCCCACACTCCGTTGATGAGATTTCTTCGTACGGCGGAGCTGCGCTCTTCCACGTTGGCCTTCTTAGCCTCCATGGATTGCAAGCTGCAGTCTTGAAATGGGACAAGCTTCAGTCATTGTTGTTCAGGCAATTTATCCTGACGCAGGGATATGCGACTGGAAATATTTCACTTTTCAGGAAGGATCCAGAGCGAACGAAACGATATCTAGAAAATAAAGGATGGGTTGGTGGTACATGGGATCAAATAGAGAAGATGTATCAGGTGGAGAACAATCAGGAACTTAAAAGTGTCTTACAACAATCCCGAGAGATGTTACAGTGTCTAAACATACAGGATCCACTCGGCCATGTCAACTTGAATCATTGCCAAAACCTAGCTAAATCCCAGTTGGAGAAAATAGTCGACCTTAAGGATTCCCACGATGGTCACTCTCATGGCCATGGAATGGCAGCCATTCTCGCTGACGTCATCAGTCATTTTGTTTCAACCCCTACTTACTCTATTGCTTGGCTTCTTGCTTTCCTCCACGTTCCTGTCTCCGCACTTGGCGTAGGATGGACTGCGCAGCTCTCTACCATAGTTCTTTTGGGAATGGTAAGCTCAGGTGCTACGAAAAATGGGATGAAAGTGTGGAAAGAGACCGGAGGAGAAGCCCCGGCTGGACTTACGAATGAACTGGCTCACAGGATCGAGATGGAGTTCAAAGAGACATATGAAAAATACATCGAGAAGGTTGAGTTTGCAACACGAAAGATTTCTTATCGTCACTACGATTTGTATTACGTCTCCTTCTATGTTTCTGTCTTCGAAGACAAGTGGAAGGAGTTCTATGCTCCGGCGTCAGGCGGCGGCAAAACACTCAAGGAGGAAGCAGAGCTAAAATTGCGCGCGATTGCATACAGCTTGAAGGCATACGACTTCTCAAAACTAGATCGGGGAGACAAGGACAATGATCCTTTCAAGATGGTTTACTGGTTACTGAGTGACCCCAAGAGCACCCCAGGGGAGAATTCTCTCCAATCACGGGCCAACAAGCAGTTCGCCCATGAGTTAGATCATATGTTTGACCAACAGCAGGTTACTTGCCTTCTCATGCAGCACCTGGAAAACTTCGACCCAAAAATGTTGGAAGCTGAGGAGAAGTCAATCACCTCGTCGATCAATAAGGCCATTGAGCCTTTAAAACAGAATTCAGAAAAGGCCAGGGGAAGGGATATCGGCAGGGATTATTTTATATGAGAGGATTGAAGAGAACTTTGATTTTATTTCGTGCATGCATAGGAGGACGGGCGTTCCGGTGAAAATTATTTGCTGCAATTTCGTCTACGTCGATTTAGATTTTCTTTGAAGTCAATGTGGTTGTGGGCACACAGTGCTCTGTATTCATGAGACTTAAAATCATTTCAGTCTACAAATTATCCTATTATATCAATGCCAGTGCAAGACACAATTAAAGCGTGCTAAAATGCATTCTGAGATCCAGGTGCCGCAAGGCTCAATTGCAAACGCCAAGCCGGTAAAAAGATTTCGGAGAATTGTCCCCCACAAATTTTCAGATGAGCCTGTATGAAGCCATTTATGCTTAATTCGAGAATTTGGAGCATCTATCTATACTGAGCCTTCATTTGTCGCAATTGCGGTTGTGCAAAACGCCAAGATCTAGGTAGATTGCCTAATGGAGATGAAGCTTAAGGTGATAAACAGCGGGGAAAATTCTATCTTCGCATTTCTTTTTTCAGCATATCTGTCTTTGTCTATCTTGAGTTTCCGTGTCATTTCTAAATTATCTGTTTGCAAAGTTTATTTGCGGGGACATCGAGGAGGGTCAAATTTACTATGAAGTTCCCCCACTTCTTCCTCTGCTTGTTAACACTCATCGGCGCAACTTCTACACAAATACCATTAGGCGGCGCTTCACCACTTCCAGATGTTAGAAAGAACGTAGATCCCCGACTGGTTATGTATGTACAAACATTTACGACGCCAGACAAGAAACCTCTTTCACTTCTTCCACTACTTGAAAATGATACGAAGGTGACACATATCATTCTTGCATCTCTGCACTTGCACGAAGAGCCAGGCGTTATGCGGTTGAACAACGATCCATTGGATTCCCCGGTATATGAGGTGATATGGGAAGAAGTCAAGACTCTGCAGAATAATGGCGTGAAAGTGATGGTATTACTTGGTGGTGCTGCAGCTGGATCCTACATGAGATTGAACGGCACAGATGAGGAGGTTGGTTTTGCTTCCCTTCTGAACAGAATTCTTGTGAATCATTCACGTATAATTCGAGAAAACGTTCCCTGGTGAATGTATGCTTACCAGGTGAACACGAGCAGTTCTACTCCTACTACCATCCACTTCTCCATTTGATACAGAAATATAAGCTCGATGGGATAGATCTCGATATCGAAGAGACAGTCGATATCAATGTGCCATTGCGACTGATCAATGCACTCTACCGCGACATGGGACCAGATTTCATCATTACCATGGTGCCGTTAGCATCTGCGCTCTCGAAAGAAGACGGCCAGAATCTTTCCGGTTTCTCTTATTTCGAGCTTGATGCTCTTGCAACGGCACCTGGCTCTGATAGGAAACTGATATCATGGTATAATGGGATGTTTTATGGTGGATTCGCGAGAGGCCCTCCATTCTATCAGCATGTCATTAGTGCTGGCTGGGCCCCTGAGAGAGTAGTGATGACGGTTCTCGATTGTGCTAATGATGGACAGCCAAATGGATTCGTTCATATTGAGGTGCTACAAGACACGATCCGTGATCTGAAAATAATGTACCGTGGCTTTGGTGGCATGGCCGGGTGGGAGTACTACGACGCGGGGCAGAGCGATCGTGACGATATGCAGCCGTGGACGTGGGTAAGGATGGTCGGAGATGCGCTGTTCGGCCTTTCGAACACAATTATTGGTATTGAGGAACTGTAATGATTTGTTGGATCTGCAGTTTAATGATTGCTTTGTTGCTTCTGGTGCCTACATCGTTACCTTTCTCTGCAGAAAAACTCTCTAGTTGGACGCATACTTAGAAGACCTAATGTCATTGATTGGAGTCACTTGTACGTGCTAAATACAACTGCTTACGATCATATATTTGTTAAGATATTACTAGTTGCGATAGGCCAACGGAGGATTGACAAGTGTATTGCTCATCCAGGAGAATTCTGGTATCTGAGAAGTAACACAGGGGTCAATAATATACAAACCGTTAGCATTACCCTGGCTAGTATTTCACTCATATTGAGTATTGGACAGAAAATTCTAGCAGGAAACGTAGAGCCAGATTTAGCAATTCATGAACTGAGGTTCTTGAAGAGATACACTTTGTTGGTTTCGCGCTAGAGTATTTACCTTCTCACCATCTATAGAGCGTCAAACATGGAGATGAAGGAGGGTTGGGGTCGAAGGATTGGATATCAGATATGTAGGTGGTGCGAATGTTTTGGAGTATGGTGAGAATAGAATAGGGCTGTAGAGGGAGTGCGATGGAAAACCGAGGATAGGGCGAGGTGAAGAAAGACGGAGCTCTGTTCCTAATAGACCAGATCAATCCTTAATAGCTCTTAAAGATAAGATGCTGTTATTGCACACCTCAGGCGCCAGTCAATATTGAGCCGCATAAGATGCCGTGGTAGAATCGAATCGGTGACTGTCGGCTCGAGTATAGTATTCAAGACAGATAATTATAATTCACCTTGTTCCATCCTTAAGGTGAAATTTAGTCCCAAGCGGTACTTTCATTAGGTAGCGCAAATTCTTGTTAGTATCCACCGACTCAAACTATAAGTTTCATGCAGAGAGAGCTGAAAGTGGACCGGAAGATGTGGTTATGTTGTCTAGACATCATTTGGCACCACTTCACCAGATTTCGAAACCCGCCGGTCAGGAACCCAAGAAGCCACTCCTCCTAGTGTGTCTATTGATAGAGCATCCTCGGTATAGGAGAGTATGGAAAGGCCAAAAGTTTGGATCCCATAAACCGCAAAGTCTTGGTAGACTTGTCAGCATGATTTGGCCTAATCACCCGGTATTTTTGAAGCGTCAGAACCGAAACCTAAGTGGGTAAATATCATACCCCCAGAGCCTGTGACACCAATTCCCCTTCAGCCAGTAAGTATATCATGCATAGTGGTTTGGCTTGGCTAGCCCATGGCTTGAAGCTCATACTCTTCTGACACGTTGCATCTAGAGCAGGCCTGAGAGCTTGGAGCACTAAAATTCCTCTCCAAAAAAGTCGGTATTCGCCGGTATACCCTCTTGATAACTATCAATGTGTTCTTGGGCCTTTTGCAAATTCAACTGTTTGGTCTTATTCTCCTCGGAGGTTCCATCTAGCAATGTGTTCAGAAATTCCCACGTAAACCGATATTCCCCAATTCGAACCCGTGGATCTTTCGAAAGGACGACCCCTTGAAAGACCCATGCTCTTCGGAACCCTTCTCTTCGCAGCACCAAACGTTGCTATGACGCGGCGTCCACTAACCGCAAACCTCTCCAAGGCAATATCGTCAGCGTAATCTACAGATCCAAGGTGAATGATGGTGTGATCCGCAGTGGCATGGAACCTCCAATTTATGCCAACTTGGCTTACTTTCTCGTCTATATCGGTCTGATTGATGGAGACAGCATCGGCCAACAACCTCAAAGATCTCAAGTAAATTCCGACTTAGAATTGGGTCACCCAAATCTCTTCTCCCTAATTGATTTTTATATCCTATTTCGGAGAGATGTCTAGATTCACCCCTCTAGTCTAAGGTTTTGGTTTGAAATAGAACAGAGAATCTCTAGGTCCTGGTGGGATGTTAGGTCCCGGAACCAAGCCAAATATTTGGCTTGTTTCGCCTGACGACTGTGATGATGGTCCAAAAGATTTCCAATACGAGCAAGAGCTCACCACCATCTCAACTAAAGAGGCAAGTTGTAGGCTTTGAAGCTGGTAGCCGAACAATGATACACTACAATTAAACAGTAGTTAAGTTAAGCATATGCTAAATATAAACTTTTCATATTCTAAAATAAATTGATGCCAAAACTCTATTCCCGAAATTTCTTCTTCATAATCGATTGTCTTTTCATGTACTGTTTATGTTGAGTATATACTCCAAATATACATTTTTTTATTAACACAGTAATATTTTCATGGAGAGGGGTTATACTGTTCTCCAAACTTTAGGATTCACTTTGATTCAAATTATTGTTGAGTTCTTTGGCTATCGCTTTGCGCTTTAATTCAATTTACTCCTTAACTTTGTGTATACTTAGTATATGCTCACTTTACGCTGTTAAAGTACCAAAATAAAAGGACTAAGTGAAATTAATTTATGACTGATGTAGAGTTTAAGCTTCAAGTGTGTGGCTAGTGTGTGGCTAGTGTTTATTGTGTTCAACTGAACCCTGTAGGTTTTGAAGGGTTCTCGCCGCTGATCGCTAAAACCATCCAACAGGAGGATTCTCCGACGAGAAACTCAAAATTTAAGCCATATGCGTAAATCAAATCATTCTTGCAATTATAGCTGGGGTGCATGGAATGAAAGAGAAAAAGTGTAGCTAGGTATTATTTGTTCTATCGATTCTAAATTTTCCTCCCCCTGCAGTCGAAGACATTGAAGAGAGTTTTCTGTCACGGTGGTTGAAGCATTGGCCATATTTGGCTTTGAGGTGACTGTGGCACGTACTTGCTGTGCCCTGGGAGATCTTGCGGGGGAACTTTCAAGAGAGCAAGGGCATAATACTATTTTTATTATATAACGCTGTAGTCCGAGGATTCTAAATATGAAATCCTGTGCCAGACAATTTTCCATTAACAACGGGGTTTTGGAAGTGAAAGAGGCGTAATTAGCAGTTGATAGAAAACATCATAGGGGAATAGACCGTGCATTCGTGGGGTCAAAAATGTCTATTTATATGTGCAAGGTGCAGGGCCGCAGACTTGCTGCGGCCGGTGTGCCACAAAAATGCATGCCCAGAAGCTTAACCACATGTATCCTCCAATCCAGACCGATGATGCCCAGTAGCGGACCAATAATACTGTTAATCCAAAAACTGTTTATGTAATCAATTAACAACTGACCATTTGCACGATAAGTGACCGATTGGCCGGCCTATTGGTCGGCCGATGAACAGCTTGCGTCCCATCCTCGCCGATGTCTGTGCCCCAAAAAATCATCCCAAGAAATTTGGATAAGGAATGCGTTGCGAATGCATGGGTCTTTGCATAAGTTACGTTGCAAGAAGGCTGAGGTTGAGCTGATTATGCATACCCGCTCGTGAACAATAACGAAATCTAAACTCCCAGAAGTGGTACCGTGGGGAAGCCCAGGCCGTGGACATTGGCGCCGTTAGGTACGAGCTCTTGTGCAACATAGCCTCGTCATTCCCGGGCCAGAACTGCGTTACACCCGCAGAAACAACAACCGGGCGAGGCTTGCTGTGATCATTCGCTCTTTTCAATATTATATGATCGCACTGATTTCTGTGGACTTGGATGACTTTGGAGGGGTGAGGACAAAAATTTAAAACAAGGCCATGTTCCATTGATGTATACGTAAAATTATTTTCTAGAAGGTAATAAATGTTTTCTCATCACCTCTAGACCGCGACTTTGAGGCCGCCCTCAGCAATCATTATCAATATAAAGCTTATTTTACAGACTTCAGTTGGTTGAGTTTATATTTGGAGACAAAAATAGAAATTTACAAAGCATGTCCCAACACGGAAATAGAGGACAGGCCGAGACCAGGGTTGTGCCTGGCCTTGATTGGCCTGACTAGGATCAAAGCTTGCTGGTGGGGTTTAACCGTAGTTCACTAGTTCCCAAGGCTGAAATGAGCACGAACCACCCACTGACAGCGTTGACCGAAATCGTCTCCCTTTCCGTCCTTTCTGTTGCGCGTTTTATCGCGGACCTTTCAACAAATCAAAGGTGAAACCCACCCGGGATAAAGTAGAGTAGCCGCCGATCCATTCACCAGGAGACAAAGTGCCGCTCGGTAGAAGAAATCGCTTGTGCTCTTGGAGAAAGGAGTCCAATGGACGTGCTAGCGCTTAGTGACAGAACACAAGGGACAACTCGGGAGACACAAATAGCAACAAGAGGCGGGAGAATTGAAGCCATGATGGTGTAGGAGTTGAAAATGCGGCTCTCCACAGGTCGGAGGGATCTGTCACCAAGGGCTCGGCAGAGCATGAGATGCGGCAGTGTTGTCCGAGCACGAGGGCCGCAGTGTCCATGGCCTAATGTCGTGGCTGCGGTTCAAGCGCAGCACTTCTGAAAGGGGGAATGTGGCTCCGAGCCCTTAAATTTCAGGTCTTTAGATATAATTAATTGTCTGTAGATAGATATCTGCCCATTCACTCCCATTTACTGAGACAATGATAGTGATCATGGCTTCTGTTAGCAAAAGTCGCGAGGTCAGGCCTCGAAATAAAATTTTGAAATTTCTTCCACATAACTCACTGTCATGCTTCGAAGCTAAGAACACACCACACCGCCACCGAGTCTCGAGATCGAAGTTCGATGTCAAAAGACGGGCAGAAGTTGCTGACGTTCGAAGGCGAGGAGCCTGTTTGAGGTGCCGCTTGCTGAAAAGAAAAGTGCGTTGATAACTGGATTTTCAGAGCACCTCCTGACATATCTAGTGTGACGGCACGGATCCATGTACCAATTGCTTGAAGCTTGCTACGGATGCTCCCAAAATTCATGAGAAACGAGTGTTGAAGTTCTCTTACTGTATTAGGACACCGATGAGTGCGGCGAGCATCTTTGAGCATGGTAAACCTTTCTATGAATCAATGGTAGCCTGGTATAAGGGAGTGACTCGCTGATAAATATTAATAGCATTGCCACCATTTTGGTCCTATGGTTGTATAATAGCCTCTGCAGAACATCAAGTCTCAGCTATAAAAGCTCACTCAGTTTTCCCTGAAAACAGATGGACGGCTGTTGATATCATCAACGACATCGTCGGCTGGTCTGGAAGGGGCGCTCCCGTTTTAGTATGGCCACCACTGTCCCCCAGTTTCTTTGCTCTCCTTGAACCTGTGACGGGAAGCGAATATGCTCGACATTTTCAGCGACTTATCTACCATGAAAACTTCACCAGAGCATGTTCTAATTCACTCGAAGGAGAAGAAGCTCGGAGACGTCTGTCAGAGCAGGCTGTAGCCATTTCTGGGCATCAATGTCTGGCATACCTGGATTCACGAATGAACGCCAAGGCCTTAGCGGAATGCGGCGAGAACGACCTCCAAGTTATTTTCATCCTACTCATTTGCGCCATATCTGCCATAAGTTTTTCATGCCCATTCACACTATGCGAAGTAATCCCCACACATGATGTGAGCTCCTGGAGACCAACCCATAGGATTAAGCTGACTAACTTTACTTCAGGGAAGCATTGACGAACACCAAAAACTCTTAGATCTCATGCAGGAACACATATGCCGTACAATAGGGCATTTCATAGTCTTTATCGGTTCACGAATCGGTGTCCGCATACTACCAGAAATTCAACGTTTGATCGTGGACGCTTCACCTGCTGAGTGGCGCGTGGCTGCCAATGGGACTTGCTCGCCTTCGAGTGTCCTATTGTGTGTTGAGGGGCCGCCCAAGTATACTTTCGAAAGTCTCAAACATGCGTGCAAGAGAGAATGAGGCCTTGATCGGAAGTGACTTCCGTCAAAGGGAAGTCCTTCCGTTCAGACGAACCCCAGATGGGTAGGCGAACAACCCGACTGGAGTTCTTTTAAATGTCAATTTTCCTTCCTTTAAACTCAATCATCAACCAACAACTAAATCATCCAACTACTCCATCATCAAATTACTCAAGTACCATCTACCACAACTCGACGTCAACACTATCAATACTATCACTTCCATGCCAAATATCGGCAGCATGCCATCAACATGAATTAGTACATGTTTAATACCGGTCTTCACAATTACATCACTTTCCAGACCGTACTCTCAGATCCCACGATCCAATTCTGCCTACCGAAAAGGTCTTCAAAGGAATGGCATTCTCTTGACTCTGCTTGCAGTCTCTCTAAAGCTCGACCTGCAGAACGAGCTTCTAGGCACCACAATTCAGCACTCTCCCTCAATAATGATCTTCAAAGAAGTACAATGTCCACAATCCTGCCTCCAGTCTCTTTAACCATAAAGCTCTGGAGAATCGGCCTCTGCCTCTGGCGATACAATTCTCCTAGCACAAGTAGCCTCCAAGGCGGTTCCATCCTTTCACATCAGCCCTCGAATCTGCTCAATCGCCAGTCACTTGAGTCCGAGTGTTCGCACGCAATTACACGGCTAGTTGCGCAAGATACAGCTTCCAAGACTCGTTCCAATAGCTACTTGCTTGAGATCGAACCATCGAACGCGAAGAGACTGCTTCGAAAGACCATATTCATTGTATTAGCAATACACCTTTACAATAAGACCTTTTGATCTTCAGTACTCAAGTACGAACTTCTTCATCCCACGATCGAACTCTTTCCTCAAAACCTATCTCCCAAGGTTTTCTCTCGATTATATAAGCCTTTGGTTCAAGGACCACTTTTTGTGTGGACACAATCTCGGAATATGGAAGTTTATAGCGATCGTACGGTGGCAGAGCGAAGGAAGAGTTGGATGCATCTCCTGGCGAGAATCCTCTTTCTCGTGTAAGAGAACATATTATAGCGAATTATGTAAAGCGATGGCGAATTGGAGATATTATAGAGAATGTATGTAGATAGAGTACTGGGAAGACTTCATGGAACTTAGAGCACAGTTTTTTTTTTTCTCAGGGCGTTCTTGTCACCATGCATTTAGCGGGAGGATCATGATTATTAGCGAATGAAAATTATTTCCCCAATCATTTTAGACCCCCACTGGTCCGGTCGTAGGTCATGAAGCATACTGCACTTGAAGATTTCTGTTAAGGATCTGATATATCCTTTAATCTCCCGCCTTCCTTCTTTACCTCCTTAATTTCACCTACCCTGTCTAATTGGCGCAATAGTTCGTCCCTCGCGCTTGTATGACTGTCGCGAATCCTTCCGCATTTACGATTCTCGCATGAGTCCAAGGCATCATCTTAGTAAATAATTTGATAAAGAATGCTTCTGAAACGTCCCTACCCCTTGAATGCTTCCCGTCTTCCGCGGCGCTATGAAAAGCTTACGTTGCATGATCTGAATATGATAGCGTCTGAGCAGGAAAATGATCAGATATGATAGAGAGATGGAGTTGAGGGGAAAGAAACTGTAATCAAAGGAAAGTTTTCGCGAACTCCACATGCGATTTTAGTCTCTCGTGGGAGGAAATCTAGACATTTTCCAGCCAACAGCCGTAGTTCCATCTTTCAAGACCATCTCATACATGATACAAGTGAATCTACTCAGATTTATATCACAACGCGCCATACAAACCACAATATAACACCGCCTGCCAGCTAACCAGTGGTGCTAACCAAATCGGTAGGTGAGTATTCCCTTTTCCGTTTTTTTGAACGCATGAATGGCGTCACTATCAGGAATATTTAAGCTGCTGGGAATAAGAAGGCGACTGAGAACAATACTTTGGATGGTCGAATCAGATTGTGAGCGTGGCGATGATGAATGAGTAGGCCGATGGTGACCATGAAGCTCATGGTTGCACTGGGGTAACCCAGTACGTGTAAAATGAAGTTGTATGCACCACATTCAAAGATTTTAGCTAAGTCATAATACTGTGAGGGATTGCGGACAGAATAATATCGCTGACATTTGGATTGCATTTAGGAAAGCGATTAGGAAGAGAGTAGCGGATGGAGAAATTGTAGGCCAGTTGCTCGCTCCGGGACCGGGAACACTGCTGATGCCGAAAACGAGGACATATAATCCGATGAGATCTATGAATATTAGGATCAAGATTTTGATCATCGCTAGGAAATCCTAGGGTAATTAGCAAAGTGAGTATTGGGTTTTAGAGTAGCTACATGCCATGATTTTGAGGCCCATCTGGGCACTTGAGAGAGCATCAAGGTAACGCAAATGATAGAAATGATATCAATAACCCACTTGAAGGAGCCAGCAGGAGCATGCCCAGTGTAAGAGTGGTGTTTTCAACAAATGCGACGCATCCTCCGGCTGTACGACATAGCCAGTTCGGGGATTGAGATGGTTAAAAGGGAAAAGAACAAATTAGTAGAACTTAAGACTTTATCTTGAACACTGAATAAACTTGTCGCAAGTAGCCTTGGCTTTGAATATGCGACTTTAAGATAGACCTTCTCTCCTCCGCCCCGGGGTTGAGACATCCCCTCCTATCCATACAATAGGTCAACAGAAGGATAGGAGAAAGCCAAGCAACCCCAAGAGAAGAGTTGGCCATACACCACTGAAAATGGTAATTATTGAGGATGGTGTGGAGAAGATCCCTGTGCTTACCATACTACTAATACTAGGGAGAATGTCAGCATCTGGATCACGTGGATATCTGGGAATTCACTGAGGTGTGGACTGGGATGGGAAATGCGATGAAACCAGGGGGTTAGACCAAGGCGCATGAGTTGGATGAAAAGAAGAGCCTACATGAGTAGAGTCGTTGTGGAGATGCCAAGATGTCTTCCCAGGCCGTCATCGTTATCCACCGTCCCGATAGTCCCCAAATAGATATTATCAACAATCTCAATTTCTGAACCGACCTCACTCTTCTTTTGATTTTCGCCATCGATGGTTTGCAAGAGAAATCCGGCATCTTGGAGATACGTAATAAGGTACAAAGGTACCAGCTGATCCTGCGGCTCTCTCTCGAAAACGTGGTTCTAAAGTCTCTTATAGACGGCAAGTCGAGGGGATCTCGTAGCAGTGTTATGATTTAGGGGCCAGTTGGAGGAATAGGAGAGGCGTGACTGTGGGACAGCGCTAAGATGTTGATATTCAGAAGTGGGTATATATCCGAGACATGATAAGCAGAAGTCAGCGCCCCGCCACGGCATCTTTATGTGGGTCACGATACGCAAAACGTGTGGAAGTGTAAAATCGAGAGTATCTTCGTTGCTTAATACCCATATATATCTCACTGATGTGTGTATTTATGTTTTGTTCATGTGGATGTTAAACGCTTAAATATTTGATACGCCCACTTTCCAAATTCTAAAGAACACTCCCTTCTCTCTTCCCACTCATGTCGACGACAGTCAGAAACACGTTGCAATCTTTCTCCAACCAGCCAACCTTCCCCTACGAGATATATCAACGCGATTGCTGTTCAAATATCCACGTACTAAAGGTATTGCCCCTCATCGCACCAGGCTGCTCTCAATGGAGATTTCCTTCGCGGATATGCGCCAGGCGGTCTCGATGCCAGTATGCACAATGCGAATCCCCTTGCGCCGAGATTGATTGAGCTATACAAAGAGAATCTGGACAGGTCATGATAGTATTATGCGGTTATGATGCTCTGGTTAGCAAACAATAATGGCGGGTCAAGTTACTGGAGGACCATACATGCGAAGGGAAGTAGGGGCATTTCACGAGCAGACGAAGAAGTCACGGCGCCACAGATTGGAGGCCATCGCAATTTGGGATTCTATAGATGCGTCCCCGATCACACTACAACAAATCCAAACTGTGTGTCTACAGCGGATACCACAGGCTTCTCGGAGTACTGCAACTTCCCTCGCATAAGCCGATACTCCTTTTGCGTTATCGGTTTATATTTTGGTGGGTTAGATATATCCGTGCATTCTGGGATACATCCGATCAGCGCATCACTGTCTGGGGCTACGAAGTATGGTATCGAATATCGAGCTCGTGTCAAGCGCTCATATCCAGTGAAGCGATCCTGACTAGGAGGCAACGTCACTCGATGCAATGTTGATTTCAGATAGTCTGGGAAAGTCAGTTGGAAATCTCGGAATGTGGAGGGTAGGATGTACCATTACTCCACCGCATCAACAAATCGCCGACGTTCATCACAATGGCATTCTTCAGTGGATGAGCCTTGATGAAATCCCCAGGAACGTGTTGGTTCTCAATCTCCAGTCCACCACAATCATCTTGAAATAGCATGGTGATGGATCCCCAGTCCGAGTGCGCGGGCATCCGAGAACTAGATTCGTTCTCCAATTCAGCCGCTGGAATCGGAGGATAATGAAGCAGACGAAGTTGATTATTTTGACCCGAGTGAAATCTCGAGAAGTATGCTGGATCTCGTAGCTTCATACCCATTCCGATGGCCTCAAGGATTTCCAGAGATGTTCTTGAACATGCCCAGTAGAATCGGATCATAAATTCTTTGTATCCAGGTAGGACTTCTTCTGGTAACCAAACATTTGGCTGCTCCTCGTTCTCCTCACTTCCAATTTCATAGCTTTCCTGTCTTTCCTCAGCACCGTGCTTTCATGATCCCTATTGGGCCTTACCTTGCAATCCTTCACTTCTCTTAGTTTCTCTCCAATTTCGACATCACTGATGACTTGGGAGACTTTTTCTAGTCCTGGATATGAGTAGCCGCGGTGCACCGCTGCTCCATCAGGATGAGGCGCAAGCATTTTCTCCTCAAGATTTAGATAAAATAGCCGTTTGGACCAAACAAATGCATCTTTTAGTAATTCTGTGCTGATGCCATGGTTGACAATGTAGACGAAGCCTACATTATGACACACATCTGCGAGCTCCTTTCCTATTTTATGCTTTGCCTCAACGGTGCTGTCACCTTTCCAATTTGTGAAGTCTATCACGGGAATACTGCTGGTAGACGCATCGACCCGCATTTTCAATTCATCGTCTTCCCAGGATACCATCGTTGCTTTTTCTAGGCCTGTCAAATTTGCACTTCGAATCTTGGTGCTGTTGGCTATGATACATTACAGTCATCCCCGAATATTGGCATTCATTGTAAGCACCAGCTGAGTCAGATGAGGCCGATCGCGAAGTCGGGATGGAGTGACCACTCACATGGTTCTGCCTTGCAGATCTTCCCGCGATCGCGGCTTCGTGCAGATAACGACCTGTCATCCCGCGATAATTAGTTTATGCTTATCCATCTTTCCTGGATATAAGCTGTGAAGTCTCACCTCAATTGGGCAGTATGCTAGTGAGACTTGCCTTGCATTGCTTTCGCGAGTTAAGTTGCCCGCCTGCGTCGGCCGAAAGGACTTTCTGTCGTGATACACAGGTTAATATCACATTTGAGTCCCGCGAGTTTAGTTTCTAACATTCCCGTAATTCTTGAATTAACACTCATTGAACCCGAGGAATCTCGCTCAATATTTCAAAAAGTCTCATACTCTCATTCGATAGTGTAGTATCTCGACATGTCCACCACAGGAATCAGGAAAAAGGTAGCTTATTGGGCCCAAAAGCTGGAATGTCCGGTCGATGAAAATGCCAATTACGAAAATACCTATGTGAGTCAATAATCACTCGATTCCTAACTATTAAAGCACTAACATCTGATAGTAGTGCAATCGCGACTTGATTCCTATTCCCGAAGATCGACGGATGTGGACATGGCAAGGCTTTGCCGGTCACTGGATGATCACGGGATCCAACACTTCTGCATGGACTGCAGGTTCAACTTTACTTGCCCTTGGATTGAGCGTCAGCCAATCAATGGGGGTCATCGTCGGAGCTGCCCTGATAATATCAATCCTTGCAGTTGTGGCCGGCTGGATGGGTTCGCATGATCATCTTGGCTTCATAGTTATGTCTCGAGCGTGAGTTGGGATTGCCAACGTTTCTGTAATCGTGCTGATAAGATGTTAGTTCTTGGGGCATGCTTGGAGGCTTCTGGCCGGTCTTGAATCGAATAGTCACTGCGTGTATTTGGATGGGAATCCAGATTTATTGGGGTGGTCAAGCCGTCAAGATTGTCCTCGGTGCCCTAATCGGTCCAAAGTACGCTTTTATGAAGAACACTCTTCCGCTGTCTGCCAATGTCAACACGTGCAGTCTCGTTAGCTTCTTCATCTTCTTGGTGATCTTCTGTCCCATGCTGCTCATTCGACCGGAGAAGCTTCAATTGCCGCTAAAGGTAAGTTGCCATCCCTCATCTTCGTAATCGACGCTGACCTGAACACAGGTCGCCTTCGTGATGATTATCTGTAATATCTTCGGCACCCTTATCTGGGCCATACGAACGGCCCATGGTCCTGGAACACTCATTCACTCGCCTGCCACAGTATCAGGAAGTAATTTGAGCTGGAATGTTGTATTTGGTATCCAAGCCATACTGGGATTATGGAGCGGAGGGATCTTAGGCCAATCGGACTGGACGCGTTACGCCAAAAGTCCAAACGTATCTCTTTCCGGACAAGGAGTAACAGCTCCACTGACAATTATCGTTACAGCGCTCTGCGTTCTCATCATCACATCCGCAGCCGCCCAGATCTACGGCAAATATTTCTGGAATCCATTCGAGCTTCTGCTGCATATTTAGTCTGTCGCCATGTCGCCTGCTGCTCGCGCTGGTACCTTCTTCTCTGGACTCGCGTTCCTGGCATCTCAACTCGCTTTGTGCATCGTCTTGAATGGGATCTCAACTGGAATGGACATGGCGGCTCTGTGCCCACGCTGGATCAACATTCGAAGAGGGTGCTTCATTCTCACAATAATAGCTGTCGCGATATGTCCATGGAACTATGTAAACAGCGCTTCAACATTCATCACGGTTTTGTCAGGATGGTCTGTGTTTCTTTCTGGAATGACAGGAATTCTGATCGGCGATTACTTCCTAGTTCGAAAACGCCAACTTCGTCAAGGAGACATGTATCGCGGAAACAGAGCGTCAGCGTATTGGTACACTGCGGGTTTTAATTGGCGAGCAATCGTAGCGTGGATTATGGGCATCTGGCCTCTACTCCGTACGTGATTCTTCATCTCCCGACTGTGTAAAAACGGCTAATAGACCTACAGCCGGGTTTATTCGCAGGGTCAAAGATATTAACACTGGTAATGGCTGGGACCATATTTACAATCTCAGCTACTTTGTTGGATTCGCTATTTCGCTCACCGTTCATTGCTCTCTGCACTATATCTTTCCGGCTAAGAGGCAGACGGGCGCTTCGCCATTTGTAATGGATCTTCATAGGTCGAGATATTTAGCATATGGCCAAGGTAGGAATACCTATGATGAGTCAACAACAAGCCGGGAGGATGAGATGGTAATTGTTGTGCCAGAGAAGGTGGCTGTTGTTTGATAATCTAGAAAAGAACCTCAATCCCTCGTGTTCAAAAAATACCGTTCAGTTACCATGGCTCTATTTAACGATCCTCATGCCTCATACCCCGAGTACCACACCCTAGCACGACACTTGACTGGATAATCATAGCTCGGACCGGGGGGGTACTCCCATAGCTCCACCATTGATAAGCTGGGACATCACCGTAGCCATAGTAAAAGGATTGCTGACATCCTGTAATATTTCTACATCCTTCCTCGTCGGTAGTAGCCTGTCTAATCTCTGGAAAAGAGCTTCGTGAGCGCCTAAAAAACGAACCTCGCGTGTGCTATCTATGGATTTAAGGCTCATACAATGGCTTCGGCAGCGCGAGTTCCTCAAATATCTGCACTGTCTAATCCAGCTCCTGAAATTCAGATCTTAACTCGCTGTCCCCTAGATGCCTCAAGAAGCAACTCAAGACTTGAGTTCCCTCCCAAATAAGGAAGTTCGAGCCGCATTGGTGGAATCTTTCTTCACGGACATCAATCCGGGTTTTCCTGTGGTTGATAAGGCTGAATTTCGAATGAAATATGAGGACCAAAAATATCCGCCGCCGCTCCTTCTACATCAAATTATAGGGGCTCATGCTTGCAAATACCCTAACGTAGTCCACTCACGATCAATCGTCAAAGCCATCATGTTCAGAAGGGCTAAAGATTTGTTCGATCTCTGATATGAAAACGACAGATCAACGCTAGTCCGAGCTGCGCTTTTATTCTCCTGGCAACGTCGAGAATACAGATCATCTAAGCTATAACTGGAGAAACGTCGCGTGTATTATTGCTCTTGGCTTAGGGTGCCATACCGATGGGAGCTATCAGAGCTGTTTGTTGATTGCTTAGCCGAAATATTGCAGATCAAATCTAATGATGTTTGAATTATTCTCATTGAACAAGATAGTATAAACGCCAGGTTTAAATACACCGATACTCTTGAATCAATCTATTGCAAGAATAACCCACCGTCATGTGATATTGTTAAGCGAGGCTTCCCCTTTCTATTAGAGAAGTCCTAGGAACTGCATGGGGATGATATGTGAGGGAATATGCTATTCGAGACTGTTTGAGTAAACCGAAGCTGAATAAATTAGAAACTACAGCTTCGCGGCATTAAAATACTGAATGACTTCCTTGGCTCCTCTCTCCCCCGACCTAGCTGCACCTTCCATATACCCCTTCCACTCAAATGAAGTTTCTGTCCCAATAAAATGTACCTTTCCATGGGTAGTCCTCAACTCGTGACCAAAACTCGTCATGATACCTGGCGGCATTGCCGGACAAGGGCAGCCTTGACTCCACTGCTCCTGAATCCAATCATACTCTACCGCTTTAATCGGATCCGGAACTTCGTCAACAAAGGGACCGAAGACATGCTTAATCTGGTCAAGAACTACCCTCTCTCGTTTTATTTTGGGAAGTTTGGCCCAGTCGCGACCCGGCTGAGCGACGATGAAGCAGGTAAGAGAGAACTGTTTGCGGTCGTCGAGGCTGCTGTCGCGGGTTACAATCACGGGGCCGACGAAGGATTGGGTGATTCCTGTGAGATTACCGGCTCTCCACCACGGGGTATCATAAAGCAAGAGTATCTTAGCGGTGTTTCCTAGCACTGTTTTGTTACTTAACTCTTGCTTCGCTTTTGGAAGTGGTGGGCTGAAGGTTATTTCTTTGTACAGGGGCGTGGGCACAGATACGATTGCTCGCTTGCATAGGTATTGGCCTCTGCCCGAAGATACTAATACCCCTTCTCCAGTTTGCTGAATCTTTCGAACAGGAGATTGAAGTACGACTGTTCCGTGAGAAAGGAGATTTGCTAGGCATTTGGAGAAAGATTGTGTTCCTATAGATGCACCAGATGTGTTAGAAAGGTAACTCAGAGGTACGGGGTGTTATTTGCCTTCTGCTATTCTGAGATATTGACCACCATGTTCACGATCCGAGCGCATTTGGTTCAAACCTCCGCCACTTTTACAGTAGTCGAGGAAGAACAATGCGCTGAGTTCAGACGGCTCAAGACCTGAAGAGTTAGCGACCAGCGTTGGCTAACAGCGAAGAACACTTACCCAGCATCACTCTTGTCCAAACTCTAACAGTTTCAACTGCTGCCTGACCGCCACCTTTCTCTATAGCAAACGCTTCTAGAGATAGTTTGTCTAGTTGCTGACCCGTTGCTACTGGGTCGTGAATGTCTATTTTGTGGCACATTTCTTCGACTAATTCACGAATGAAAAGCATCCCATCTACCCCTCCAGTGGGTGCTAGCTTCTTTGTAATTGGTTAGAATTTTACTTTCAACTGCTTGGGGAGAAATGGGTACCTTCGGTAGTCCACCATAAGGGAAAGTTGATACACTTCCATCAACATCCTGCTGGATAACGTCCCCTAAAGTATTTTGAACCACAGTTTGCAATCCGAACGACTTGGCCATATCGTACATCCTCGATTGATTAGTGCTATTGATCCAAGCCGCTCCCATATCAACCACTTTACCTTCTCCTAGCGGGTCAATCGACAACGTCTTACCGCCAACACGATCGCGGGCCTCAAGCACCACACAAGAAAGCCCCGCTTTCTGAACATCCACTGCTGCTTGCAGACCACTGATCCCAGCACCAATAACCACGACGTCAATCTTTTGCAGAGGATTCTCTCGAACAGTTGCAATGGCCTCCACCTCAAACAAAAACTCCGATTTCGCCAACTGCGAGACAGGGATCAACGTCGTGGTCGGACGATGTCCATCCAAGAATTTATAAAGATGCTTGAAATATCGCCGTCCATAAAGATCGTAGTTGACAATATAGTAAGTCAGTTTAATCACATCTTTGACGGATGCTCCACCCGCTTCAAGACATCTTGAAAGGTTGGTGAATGCGAGCTCGATTTGCTCGTCGTAGTCTTCGGGCACTTTGGCATTCTTGTCTGCACCAACTTGGCCGGCTGTGGTGATAATTCGTGAAGGGCCGGTGGAGGTTGCGACATGGGAGAAGGTTGGGCGGGTTTCGAATAGGGCGTAGGGATCGAGGGTTAGTGCACTTGTTTCTGGTTTGAGAGGAGGCGCCATATTTATTTCAGAGAGACTCGACTTTGAGAGTTTCTACCTCAAAATTTTTTGAGGAAGTTATATATGGTCTGTACAACCTCGTAAGCTTTTCAGGCTTATTTATATAAACAACAATGCTTTTCGTGTAGGATAGGTCAACCGTCAACTGATTATAGTTAAGTGGGGTGGAACTCCGCACAAGAGGAAGAAGTTGGTCAAAGCAGTAAGATATTGTGTCTAAACACGGGCTCAGAAAGTCGTACTGTTGGTCGATTTGAGATCAAAAAGCGAGGATAGGTTAATCTTTCACTTCCAGACCGTTGGAGTCTCTTGTGAAGTCGGACTCCATACGGGGTAGTCGCGATGGAAAAGCGGGGTATCACGGCGGGTTTTTGATAAGCCTCCCACTTTCGGCTCCGCCTCCCGCCAATGGACTGTAGAAAAGACAGGGGCCACTTTATGGATTGGAATAGGAGTATCTACCTCGGCTCAAGCTCGAGTAATTCACTTTAGAAAGTTATGTTCAAAAGTGGATGATGTTCATTCTAGCCTATTCTTGATGATGGCGATAGTTATACTAGGTTTGATTGGAGGATTTAAAGCACCTACTACCGGCATTTGATAGCCGTGCTCTAGAAACCTATGTTTGGAAATATGAAGCTACTAGCTGGACAGATTGTGATAAATCCTAGTGGCGTTTGATAACGAGGTAGTCCAGGATTCAGGACCGATTTTTACCATCTGGAAAGATAACCATTTCCTTGAATAAAGCTTCCTGTCTTCCCCATGTAGCTCATTTTTTCTATCAGAAAACTCTTTAGACTTTGTTCATCTTTTTACTTTAACCTCATCAGAATATCACTGCGTTGACGGTTCAGAGATGGGCTATGCCCAAAAGAAACGATAAGCTTCCTACGCCAAAGCAACTTTCTATGTGGAGAGTCAACAAGTAAGAATATATAACTACTCATAAATCTTCTATTATAACACACTGCCCTCTAGCTCATTCATCTAGATCCCCCTCTTCTCACCATGTCTCTTCTGCAATCTAGGCCTGTACCAAGCAATGGGAGGTTTGGGGGCAGGAGGGGTAAACCAAGTTTGATCCCTATGACAGATACATGTAATGGAGTGCTTCACGGCGTTCTCACTTTCAGTGCTATGGTTGCATCAACACTGATTAATGTCTTTGGTCCTCGAGTGACGACTCTCATTGGAATAACTGATTATCCAATCTGTACTGGTAAGCTTATACCCTTAAACAAGAATTTGTCCCCATAGATTATCATTCTCTGACAAATCTAATAGGTGCAATGTGGTACTATCACTCTAAAGGATTGATATGGTTGCAACCTTTCGCGGCTGTATATCTTGACATGAGTGCTGGTTGTTTAGGGACGACTGCTTGTAGGTACTGATCCCTAATTCTGAGAAGCGACTTTCATGAAATCAGCATATATGGAAAACAGTTACCCAGAAAGGAAATATAAGGGAGAGTGCCACATGATCCAATCTCACTTGACTAGCAAAATATGTTGTTGGAAAGGGGGGCTGGTCAGGTGATATAGCCGAAGCCCCTTAGTCGATAGGTCTATAGTTAAATAAGCTATAGTAGAATATAATATATTGAAGAACTTAAAGACTATCTAGAGAGGAATGAAAGCCCTCTATATATACTAATTATAATATATCTAGAAGCTTTTATAGTAGTGGCAAAGTCATGTGACTTTGCTGCTTAGAAATCAACTAGAGGATTCTATCTAGTCTATTACTAAGCTATAGTAG